>ENA-OPCI01000171-OPCI01000171.1-human-gut-metagenome-genome-assembly--contig:-NODE-171-length-43830-cov-11.860194_pt1 | contig 43830 bp, 48 predicted proteins | sample MGYA00241564_ERZ501479 | MGnify/ENA primary metagenome ERZ501479 (study PRJEB25962, sample SAMEA2042630) | human gut metagenome | biome: human gut; feature: human-associated habitat; material: faeces...
CAAGGCCCGCGCCGATGGCAACAACGAGAGTCTGCAGAACGGTAATAGCCTGATTAAAGAATTCCATAGTGTTGTTTCGCCAGATTGCAGCATTGATAAAAAACACGATTCCAAAAGAAAAACAGGCTGGCACGTATTCGGTGCTGCCTGCTTCCTGCAATTCTGGCTTCTCCTTTCATTTTCATAAAAATCAGCCTTTTGGAATCGCAAAAATGTAGAGATCAGTCGGACAAATTACCCGTCATGGGGGTCCGCCCGGACAGGCGGGCGAGCATACTTGTTTCGGATAAGCACCTCCTATTTTTTATGCGGTTGCTTCTTCGGTTGCTGGGGTCAAATCCACTTCATAGCAGTCAAATTCTTCATCCATCCGCAGCCTTAGTTCGTGCTTCAGGTAGCGTTCCACATCGAAAGCGTTCTTCTTATCAAAGTCCGACAGTTCTTTGTACCGCTTATGCTTGGTAATGTCGAATTTGTCGCTCAGGAATGGCCTGACTCCGCGCAGCTGCAGGATGCACTTGCTGCCGTCCATGACAGAAAGCTCGTCCCGGCTCATAAGCTCCTTTCCGGTCTTTTGGTAGGTTGTACCAAAGGATGGGCTTTGACCGCGTGTGTCGGATGTGTTGTATAGATCAATGGTTTCCTTGCCCAGCGTTTCAGAAATTTCTTTGAGGGTCGAACTTTCCTTGCCGCCGAGGAACAGCATGGTGTCGCAGTTGCCGATGATGGTTTCTGCGGCATCCTTGTAGATGGTTTTCAACTGGCTCTGCGATTGCAGAATAATGGATGCCGAAATCTCACGGCTGCGGATGGTGGCGATCAGCTTGTCAAACTTCGGGATCAGGCCGATGTTCGCAAACTCATCGAGCAGCAGCCGCACATGATACTTTAGCTGACCACCGCATTGATCGTCTGCACGGTCACAAAGCAGATTGAAAAGCTGGGTGTACATGATGGACACCACGAAATTGAACGTATCGTCCGTGTCGGAGATGATAACGAACAAGGCCGTGCGGCGATCTCCCAGCAAATCCAGTTCCATTTCGTCGTAAGCCATCAGGTCACGCAGCTCCGCAATATCAAATGGGGCTAATCTGGCACCGCAGGAAATGAGGATGGATTTTGCCGTTTTGCCGGCAGCCAATTTATACTTTTTATACTGGCGAACAGCAAAGTGTTCCGGCTTGTCCTTTTCCAGTTCTTCAAAAAGCTCGTCCACGGCATTTTTGAAGTTTTCGTCATCCTCGCGGGCTTCGCTGGCGTTGATGAACTCCAGCAAGGTGGAGAAGTTCTGCTCCTCCTCCGGGGCCTCATACCAGATATAGCCAATCAATGCACAGTAGAGCAGCCGTTCTGCTTTGACCCAGAAATCTTCGCCAGACTTCTCGCCATCCCCTTTTGTGTTGGCGATAATTGTATTGACCAGTTTCAGAATATCCTTTTCGCTGCGGATGTAATGGAACGGATTGTATCGCATGGATTTTTTGAAATTGATGGTGTTCAGGACTTTGATCTTATACCCGGCATCCGAGAGCATCTTTCCGCACTCGACAATAATTGTGCCTTTTGGGTCCGTTACGACATAACTGACCTTTTGGGGCATCTGCATCAAGTTGGGCTTGACGTAAAATCGGGTCTTACCACTGCCGCTGCCGCCAATCACAATGACGTTTTTATTGCGGGCGTACTTCGGATGCTTTGGTCTACCACTCATCATCAGCCGTTCGGTCTGTGTGAGTATGACGTTGTTCTCGAATACCGGGTCAATAAAAGGTTCGATGTCCTTCTGGTTGCCCCACCGGGCAGAGCCGTATTCCTCGCCTTGCCGATACTTCTTAGCGTTTTTCCCTTTGAAGTAGATTACTGCTTTCAGCGCAGCTGCGCCGACCAGCCCCACCATCAGGTCGAACGGATGAAAACTAGGCAAGACACTTTTGTAGGCCAGACCAAAGTTCATGAAAAGAACCATGAGCCTGTCCACCACGGTATCGCCATTGCAATGACGGTAAAGCCATGCGGCCTTTTCCACCATGTAAAAGGCGATGATGTACGGAAAATTCAACAGGATCAGCTTTTTCATATCTGCCGACTGCGCCATCCTGCTGAACTCTGCAGCCAGTTTTTTGCCCCATGCCGTGCCGCCCGTCTGGTTGGACGGTGCTTTGCGCGACAGACGGGCAGGTTTTTTCAGATTCTTCATCGTGTCGGTTCCTGCTCCCTCTTCTTTTCTTTCTTAAGCTGACGGTGATTGGAAAGTTCCTCTTTCACCTTTTCCAGCTTCTGACGCACCGATTCGCGTTTCTGCTTTTTCAGCGTTTCACTGGTGTATTCCTTAAAGGCGGCGGTCATAACATCCACATCCTTGGCCTTAAAAAAGACCAGATACTCTGTTTTGCCCTCCTGTTCCACCTTTTTCAGACTATAATCAATGCCATATTTCCGGGCTACCCGGTCAAACGACTTGATATTATTGTCTGTGACAACGATGTTCGTGATCTGCGCGCCGCTCTTCTGCAGGCTCTTGATGCTCTGCCGCCCCGTTTTCTTACATTGGCTTTTTTCTCCTTTTCCCCGCTGCTTTTTCTTGTCCATCTCTGCCAGCAGCTTTATCAAAGCCGCTTTCAAAATCTGTGCCGTGATTTTTCCTCCTTTGATGCACAGCGAGATGGTTTTCTCGTTGACTTCTTCCTGCACGATTGCTCACCTCCCATCTATCGCCGCTGCATCAGGGGCGGACTGCCCCGGCTGCAGGCGGTGCGGTATCGCCCAGCACCGAGCGGAACTTCTTGCGGCACTGGTGCAGCAGATAGCCGCACTCCCATTTGTGGCGGCAGTGCTTGCAGGGATGGCCGCTGTCCGTTCCCGGACGCTGGCGCATCATGCGTTCAAACGGATTGTCGGTAAAATTCATAGGCTCAACCTCCCTGTTCAGCCAGCGGCAGCACACCGCGCCGCTTCAAAGTGTGGTAAAGGAACTTCCGGCCTTTCTGCGTCCATGCTGTATGCAGCTTTTCCACCTCGGAACCATCGCTGCGCTGGAGCCGGAATGTCAGGCTGGACGTATAGCCCTTACCGTGGTGTTCCGAGTACAGCACCCACTGACCGTTGGCACGGTACTGAATACCGTGCAGATGCAGCAGCCGATTGAACACCTTGGCTCCGCAGCCGTACTCTTTGGCGATCTGCGTAGTCGTAACCAGCGAATCGGAATCGCTCAACTGTGCTTCATAGCTGCTTCGACGCGGCGGCTTCTTATGCAGCAGGCCAAGCAGCACATCCCAATCAAACGGCTGCGGACGGTACGCCGCACCGACTGCCGTGTGATGCAGTTTGCAGAGCTTCTTTGCCATGTCCTGCGTGATGCGGTAGTCTTTCACATACCGCTGCACCGTGCGCCCACCCTCATCCTGAAGCCGGACACGGGGCATATACTCGTAGTCGCGGCCCTCGATGAAACCATACTGGCACATACGCGGGAACCACTTGCGGAAATCGCTGCGAATGTGCATCTGGTCATACAGATCACGCGCCCACAGCGTAGAGGGCAGCGTGTCCATACTCATGAATACGATGTTCATGGGGTTGTCCTCCTAGTTCTTATCTACTCTGCTGCCCCACCCAAATTCATGCCGAACCTGTGCGGAATAATAGCTGTCCACGGTCACAGGTGCGTTATAGAGTGTTGCCAGCAGGTATTGCTTGATGTTCCGAATCTGAGTGCTGTTTTCTTTTAAGCACTCCAATATGTACTGGATATGCGAGGAATCCAGCTTCATCAGGCGGCTTTTCACCACCTCTTTCGGCTTTTCCTCCCCGCAAATGCGCAGGAACTTCTTTCTGCTGGTGACGGTTTCCACCAACAGTTCCAGAATCTCATACAGGACCGCTTTATCCGCTGGGTAGCCCTGTTCCAGAATTTCCAGTTCCAGAGCCTCCTTGAAATAGCGGCGGTACTGTTCTTCTTCCTGCAATTCAGCCGGATAGATAAGATCAGTTTCACTATTATCTGTCTTGTTATTTTTCTCAGTATTACTTCCGTTTGATTTTGGAACTCCCGGAAGTTCGTTTTTCATACCGCCGGAAGTATGATTTTCATACTTCCAGTAGTTTGATTGCGAAAGCCCCGCATAAAGGTCTTTCACATACAGCAGATTGGGTTTACCAAGTCCCTGCCTGCGCCGCTCGATAAGCCGAAACTCCTGTTCCAGTTCATCCAGCAGTTTGACCGCCTTTTGTCTTGCACAATGGATAGAGTCCATGACTTCCTCTATCGTGCAGATAATATAGGCGTTGCCGTGCTTGTCCTGCCAGCCGTTCTTGATAGAAAGGCTCATACGATCCAGCAGCACAGCATACAGCAGTTTGGCATCCCCGGACATCTTCTGGAACAGATCAGCCTTGACCAATGCCTTCGGCACACGGTAAAAGCTGTATCGGTCTGCTTCCAGACCTCTGAAATACGGGTATTCCATGTAAATTCATCACCCCCCTGTCGGATTGGATTTGCACTATTGGAAATAACAGTACATTCCTACGGTGGAACACGTTCCCATGCTCCACCGCAGTGTATCTGCTGTTATTTGATCTTTGCCATTCTGCCCCAGCCCGTTCCTGCCCCATATTTCAGCGGCGTATTCTCTGGTAAGACGCGCAGGATGCACATTCAGTGCCAGAAGTATCTCTCTGGGATGGCTTATTCAGTTTTCAAAGAGCTTTTGTGAGAGGTTTCTTTTGTGTACCCCTTACACTAATAGGAATCCGCAGGGCCTTTTTGGAATACAATTTTCAAAAAAAATTTTAGAAATTTTTGATTTTTTCTCCAGGTCATCAGTTTTTGACGTAAAATCGAATGTTTTGTTTTTATGTAATTCGATATTTTTCATTGAGATAGGCTGCAATGCAGCTTTCCAGAGAACTGCTACCAGCAAATTCGACCTCGATGGTATACTCGCCACACCTATTTACATAAGGAGAACCGCTTGCACCGTCCTCTAACCGCTGTGAGTTCTTGTTCATTTGACGTTCCCCTCTCATGCCAAACCTCCCGCTGCCAATTCATAATGTGCTTCAAAATCAAATTTCCGGCGAATCCGTTCAAGAGCCTGATTTACCGCTCTTGTTACCGACCCACGCGATATTCCCATATCGTCTGCAATTTCCTGATGGGTCTTTCCAAGAACAAACTGCTGATGGATGAGGTCACGCTGTTTATCTGTCAGAACAGCCAGCATCGCATGAACAGCTTCATTCTCAATAATCTTTTCCAACATATTGATCGTGCGGTCAGCAATCTCACTCCAGTCCTCCGATAATGCGTGGTAGGAAACGCACACATTGCTTCGCCCTGCACCCTCGCACTTTGCCTGATTATCTTCCATCTTCCGCTCACCCTCAAACAAAGCACGGATATGCCACTCGCAGTTTTCAAAATACTCTTCCTCGATCACATCGCCCTTACCCTCTGCTGCATCGTAGGCATAGTCTCCACAGCAGTCATGGATATGGAACACGGTGTTTCGCTTCCCTGCAGAAAACAAAACATAACCGCTGTTGTAGACCGTTAGATGACTGCCCTGATCAAATTCCCTGCGAAGCAGCACGATACCTTCCTCGAAAAGCATCTTGGGAGAAGGAGTGCGCTTTGCATGGGAAGGTGCTTCTACCAGTTCCTTGACCTTTTTCAATGTAAGCATTTTGTCCACCTTTCTGCCTTTCGGCTTCGGGTGAACTGAAAAAAGCAGCAAAAATCATCCCAGATTCACCCGTTTTTTTTTGAACGGGAATCTAAGATTCCTTTTGCTGCTTTCTATTTGTCTGATGCTCCTATACTAATAGGAATCCGCAGAGCCGTTTTGGAATACAGTTTTTCAAAAAATTTTGAAAAATAAAAAGGCCGGAACAGGATGAACTACTTGCAGGCGCACTACTGCGCTGCATTCGCTCATTCTGTTCCGGCCTATATCACATATTGCTACGGTATCGCTCTAACAAACAGATATTATATTGTAGACCCAAAAGAACGTCTGGTGGAGCTGGTCGGCTAACCAGGTGCCGCCTAAGATTCCACCTCTGCGCTTTCAGTGTCGATGAAGCACTCTGCTTCAGGCTTCTTTCCGTTGGTTCTCTGCTGTGAAAAATTCGATACTCTTCACGGGAAGGCCGTGAATGCTCTCCACCAGAGATTCAGCAGAAATATAATCTTCACAGCCACCACGCTTGATCTGGAGCATATTCTTTCCATCAACGACACTGCGATTCCCGATCCGCAGCCCCTTTGGGGTGCGGATTTCATGTTCTCCGTTGCTCATCTTCTCACGGCCTCCTTTGTGTTGGTTTAAGTTTCTTTTTTCTTCTATTCAATTTCACCTTTTGAACTTCCGCTCTTTTTTCACCTTTTTCGGCTTGCATATTTACGATTTTTACGGTATAATAATCCAAAAGATGATAGAATATAGCATATATTATAAGCAAGTCGTGCCGCCGTGTCAAGAGGAAAATGTGAAAATTCGTTGCATCTTTCAGATTGAATATTCACAAATTCCTTTGTACATTGTTACAGCACGATAACTACGCCATAGAAAGGTTGCAAACATGAAATTTGGAGAGAAAGTTCGCGATCTACGAAAGAAGCATTCTTTAACACAGGACGAATTGGCACAATGTCTGGGTATCAACAAACGAACGATCATCGGATGGGAGCGTGATGGCCGCTACCCTCGCAGTATTGAAATGCTTGAAAAGATGGCCGATATATTCCATGTACCTCTGACCTATTTACAGCCGGATCAGTCTTTATTTATCGAACGTGCCGCCGAAGCCTACGGAAAAAAGGGTAAAATAGAAGCCCAGCATCTCGCATTTGAGCTTACTGAGCTATTTGCCAGCGGAGAGTTGACCCCGCAGGATATGGACGGCATCATGTATGAAATGCACAAAGCCTATTTTAAGTACCGAGAACAAAAACGAGAAAAGGAACGAATAATGAACCTGTAAACCACTGTTCCATTCACTATGCCATCCCCGGAAGAAGATCACATTATGGATTCTGCGTTTATTCACCAAGCTGCCAACGAACTTGTCCAAAATGCCGGAACTCGCAACATCAAACAGATCGCGCGCAGTTGCAGTCTGGACATCAGTGAAACATCCCGCATTAAAGATATGTTGGGTTTACTTTCACTCTATTTTGATAAGCCACTGATCCTTATCAATCGCCAGCTGGACAAACAGACAAAGCAGATGGTGTGCGGCTACGCACTCGGACATTATCTGGAGCATCAGCTGCTTATGGACCTGCATACCCTGAACAAGTTTCTGACCATTAAGGATAAGCACATCCTTCTTTACGAGCATAACGCTTTCACATCCCACCTGATGCTGGACAGTGATGAAGTCTATCAAATGACGAAGCGCGGGCTGGATGCTGCTCAGATTGCCGCTGCTAAGGGAATCCACCTCAATCTGGTGCTGGTGAAGCTGCTGGAACTGCATCATCTGGGGTACGATCTGCGTCACTACCACGCCCAGCATCATGCGTTTATCAAACAGTTCAATCTTCCGGCACATTTTCAGTTTGATGTGGCCACTGACTAAAAAATTTATCTTTGTAACATAAAAAATCCGTAGGGGCAAGAATGATCCCTACGGATTTTCCATATTATTACAAGATTGTTTTTACTTTGCTCAGCATATGTGAGCGATATAGAATATAGTATAAAATTATCGGAATCAATGTAGATGCGAAGAAAATATCTGCTCCATAGTATCTAAATTCACGAAATATCAGTGTATAACTAAACGCCACCCACATATGCGTAAAATAGATTATTTCACTAACATATCTCATATGTTCCCATATTGGATGCTGCGGCAATGTTACTTTACAGGAAGCACTCAACAAAATTTCAGCAATCAAAAACTTTAACAAAAACCCCCATGTATCCCCTGCTAAATATAATGCTCCCAATAATATTAGGCCAAGAATTATGCTAATCCGCCCACTTAATATTTTCTTTTTAGCAACAATCCATCCAACTGCTATATAACCAAATCCAGATAGAATTCTCCCATTTCCAAATATAAATTTGATGCACTTAATTACCATCTCTATTTTTCTATATTCTGAGAAATCAACTGTCGTTAGTACTCCTATACCCCCCCCCATTAAAAATATGGCCATCATAATCTTAAATATATTTTTATCTTTGATTTTATGTTCAGCCATAATACAAATTGAAGCAATCACAAAAAACACAGACAGTAAATACCAAAGTTGCCATGAGTAAAATTGTTGGCCTATAAAGAGAAATCCTCTTATACAATCGAGTACGTATCTCGCAAATGACATATTATTTTCCTTGAATCCAAAAATAGTTATTGGCAGATAAATAATATTCCAAATGACATATAATGAGAGTACTCTTGATAGATACTTCTTACACACCTCCATACTTTTCCTGCTTAATATATTCGCATCAATTTTTGAAAACAGAAGAAAACCCGATACTGAGAAAAAATATGGCACAGCCAAACTAGTAATCGTGTCAAATAATCGTTGCACAACTATAGACTGTATGCTATAAAGCGGCTGAGTGTGAATAGCGACCACACACACTGCCATTATAAATTTTAATAAATCTATTCCGTAATAGTTTTTCTTTTCTAGCATTATCTTTAATAATCACTTCACTTTTCTTATATTCACCATTTCTCCAAGCTTTGCATCCCATTCTTCAGGAACAAACGGCATAAAACCACCACATGGGGAAAACGTCAGCTCTGAGAAGTACACTTTATTGTTTATCTCGTATAAATCAACCCGTAGAAATGGATGCCCACCGGATAAAGATTTTGCTATTTTCACCATTTCATCGAACTTTGTGGGCTTCGGAGGAAGAACTTCAAATTCAAGATAGTCAGATCGTCCAAACGGAGCTTTTTCCCAATTCATTGTCAAAAAACTCAGCCGAGCAGTTTCATGGTTATCCATTCCATTTGAAACATAGAGATATTTAGGAACACCATTAAAACAATAAAATTTGTAGTCTGTCAATCCATTACCTGATATATCTTCCATGTATTCCTCAGCAATAATCTGCGGCTTTACATTTTTATACGGCCACTCACGTCCTCCTTTGTAGTAGTTCGTTTTCATAGATTTCTCTATTTTCTTTTTTGCCGCCTTTTTATTTAGATTGCTTTTGTCCTTGCAAACAACCAATCCACCAGAATCGTGTGTACATTTTAGAACAAACTGCGTTGGTAATTTATCAAAATCAATATCATCAAAACGGCTCCAAACGCCTAAAGTCGGAATAATATGTTCTTGCCCTATTATACTTGCCACATATTTTTTCGCCATGAATTTATCTACCATTTCTGTATATTCTGGCTTTCGATCATTCAATTTCAACCATTGAAGTTTTTCATTAAACGTCACAGGATTATTGAGGTCAAGCTCTTTACCAAATTTTCTTTTATAGGCCATTTTCAAGAACGTCTCATCATCCATTCCATCATAAAGTCCCGAAGATATTTTAAGCCAATAAATGTGGTTTTTCAATTTATCTATAAACAATTTCATTTTGCTCCTCCTGATTAAAAACCATACAAAATCAGAAAGGCAAAGCATTAAATCCTTATTTACTTGTAGGAAGTTTAATCCAATCCCCCATTTTAATCGCCCATTCTTCTGGTTGAATCGGCGCAAAACCACTGCAATGGTAAAAGGTCAACTCTCCAACATATAGCCTTCCATTCGCACAGTAAAAGTCAACTCTTAAATGGGGCAATCCTTTGGACAATACTGCTGCAATTTTTTTCATTTCATCAAAACGAATCGGTTTTTCAGGTAACACATCCGAATTAGGATCTCGCATTCTAATCGGCAAGTGAGTATAATCCATATCAAAAAAGTCCGTCGTCGGATTTTCTGCCTTGTCTTTCGATATATAAACAATTTTAGGTATTCCACCAAAACAGAAAAACTTATAATCTGTCAAGCACTCCTGCTCGCCCACTTTCGTTGCATCATCTTTAAGAAGAGGCTCTGCAATAATTCGAGGCTTTACATTTTTATATGGCCATTCGCGCCCCCCCCCCGAAATAATTAGAATGCAACGATTTATTGATCTTTTTTCTTGCTTTTTCCCTGTCAAGTTTACTTTTATCTTTGCAAATAACCAGACCACCAGAATCATGTGTACATTTCAAAACAAACGCATTCGGAAGCTTTGTAAAGTCAATATCATCAAATTTTTCCCAAACACCTAATGTTGGAACCACATACTCTTCACCAATTTTTTGAGCAATATAAGCTTTTGCTTCATATTTATCAACCATCGTTGTATACTCCGGCTTTCGATCATGAAGTTTCAGCCATTGAAGCTTTTCATTAAAGGTCACAGGATTTTTCAAATCCAATTCTTTTCCGAATTTTCTTTTGTAAGCCATTTTCAAAAATGACTCATCATCCATTTTGTCATAGAATCCCCATTCAATCTTTTTCCAATAAATATGGTTTTCTGCTTTGGACACAACAGCTTTAATGTTCATTTTCTCTCCTTTTAACCATCAACGCTTAACTTTTCTTTTAATTATCAAATTCATACAAGCCAAGAACTGTTTTTTTTCTGTAATAAAATATATAAGTCCAGTCGTCACAAGTACTATTATGCTTGCAATTACAGCATACATAATCCACTCACCCCAACCATTCATAATATATTTTCCAACCAACAACTTATACAGTATCACATTAATAGCAATTACTAGCGCAACTCTCAACACCCTTAAAACGGATTTTTTGCAGGATATATTTAGAATATGCTTATGTGAGTAATAGATAATATCCGTTGTTCTATAAGCAAAAGAACAAATAGTTCCAATCAGCAGACCATACATACCTAATGGTTTAATCAGCAAAAGGGAAACCGTAATATTTATTACAGCTTCTAAAATTGCTCTCCATTGCGTTTCTTTGAAATGCCCTGCTGCGTTAATCATTGTCAAACAAGGAATTCGTATATTATTCGCAAAGCCTATCAACATAAACAGGACAGCAAGCTTTACATCCACATAAGGAATATCTGTATATTTCTTCGTGTAAACACTCACAAATGGCAAAATCATTGATGCTGAAACACCATAGACAAATGTTATTATAATATAATAACCATATTCATACAAATCATAATTTCGCAGTAGGGACTCTCTCTTATTTTCACTCATCAACTGTCCAAAACTCGCTAAAGTTCCAGACGAAAAAATGTTCGTCAACAGTTCATACAGTTTTTGAAAGACCAAATTGTAGACAGAGTATATACTAACTTGCACAAGACTTCCAAATAGCGTCAATAACGTAACATCGGTATTATAAACAACCAAACCTGCTAATTGATGGGCCATCGCAGACCATCTTTTTGACAGTGCTGAGTTATCCCTCACGACCTTTTTATCCAGTCCCGGATAATTATTTCGACAGTATATGGACAAAATCATCATTCTAAAGATAACCATAACCGCAGGAATTGCCATTACGATCACAATGCTTGCCTTAGCCCAAATCAAAATCACCTGAAGCCCAACACGAACAAAATACATTATGGTATCGGCAACAGAAACCACAAATAGCCTCTGATCCGCTTGTAAGAGAACTTTGTACTTACTATAAATGAAACATTCTAATGTGCTACTTGCGCCTATCACAATCATCAAAAGCACAATAAGTATCGGAGGCAACTGATTTGACAAAACAAACGGTAATACGCTCGCAATTATTGCTATCGCTATCGTATAAAGGCATCCCGAAACTGTATAGAAATGGTCAATAGCATTCAAAACTTGGTTTAATCTATATGTGTCCTTTTTAGCAAGAGGCGTATATAAGGCTTGCACTGCTGCAGGAGCCAATCCCGCATTAACAAGTGCTACATAACTCATAATATTAGAAACAGTTGTTGTATAACCATGTAAACTTGCACCATAGGTGTTCAAAATCATGCTTGGCAAAACGAATCCGAATAATGCCGTCACGATCTGATATGCTCCCATAAGTGCCATATTTAGCATAGATGCTTTCTTTTTGCTCAATGGCTTGCTCATGTTATAATCCCTTCGCTGCTTCCTCTAAATATTGTTTAAACAGTGGAAGCACCTTTTCCAAGCTAAAATCCTGTGATCTTTCAATTGCACATTTTCCCATTTGTTTTCGCTGTTCAGGCTGCTTTAATATTTCCACAACTTTTTTTGCAAATGCTTCTGTATCGAAGTGATCTACAAGGTATCCATCAACCGAGTCTCTAATTATTTCGTCTGGGCCGTAATTATGAAATGCCACTACTGGAATACCGCAAGACATAGCTTCTAGTATTGTCATTCCAAAGCCCTCCCATCGAGAAGTCTGGACCATTACTGACGCCCTGCCATAGAATTGATAAACATTATCTGTTGTTCCCAATAGGTTAACTTTCTCCCCTAATCCAGTTCTTTCTATCTCAGCTTTTAGCCAATTATGTGATGGTCCGTCTCCAATAATAGTCACTCTCAACTTCGGGACTTCTTCTGAAATCTTTTTTATTACATCAATTAAGTAGTCCAACCCTTTATGCTCTCGTTCCAGTCTCCCAGCAAACAAGACATATCCTTCTTCATACGTTGTACTAACGCTGTCATTTTTCGGAAGTGGATTATAGAGTACTTTGCTTTCTATACCCAAGTTGTTATCAAATTCTGTTTTGTCAGAATTTGTCAAAACCCAAATGCCATCCAACGCTGAATAACATTTTTTTACATATTTCATCAATCCATATCCAGTTGCTCCTCTTTTTTCAAAGTATGAACCGTATGTACTGTGTTGCCATCCTATAGTTTTTGCTGATATATCTTTCTTGATTTCGCCCAAAAGCAGACTATATTCAATGCCCGCACCAATAACAACATCAAAATTTTCTTCATTGAAATATTTTATGTACTTTTCTTTTTCCTGTGGTGCGATTCGATTGTTTAGGACAAATGGAAGTGCTATACCATTATCTAAAAATCCAATTCTTTTGTTTAATGCAAAAATATATCTTACGGGCTTATGTTCTCGATTCACAGATAGTTCTTCTTGATTTTTCAGCTTAATACGTTCATCAATTTTGAAAAGTTTCTCCCCGCTCATCTTAAAAGGCATCACAACTGATATGTCGTAATTTTCGTCATTCACAAGTTCATTTAAAATTGTAGTTACAACTCGTTGGATACCTCCTAGTGTATATAGATTTTGTACTAGAACACATATCTTCATTTCCATTTCCTCTTACCGCATAGCTTAAATTCAGTAACAAAAATACCGAAACACAATAAAGCAACATCTGATCAGATTGCGTCGTAATCCCGTTATAACTGTTCACATCGAGAATTAGTATAATCAGAACAATAAAAATTTTAATATTTTTGTTCTTAAGTATCATCATTGCTGGGGTCAAAAATAAAATGATGCACATTACCACTGAAAACCACACTCCAAATAGATATGCCCATCTTAATGGTGGATACTCCAGCGCAGCAATCATTCTTTCCGATAAATCTGCTCCTGCATGACCCATTAAAAAATTAAAATGCAAGTATCCATTTCTCATAAGTAGGGCTAATGCAGTGTTTCTTCCTGTTGTTAAATCTCCTGATTTGAAGCCATCCAAGAATCGTCCGATCACTGTATCCAATAGTCCATAACCATAGGCCCAATAAACAGCCGCGGCGACTAGAATAAAATATTTTATTCCTTTCTTATTGACATACAGCAGTGCAAACTCTATTGCAATCAATATCAGTCCCGTTTTGCTTCCGCAGAATCCTATTCCGATTACACTTACTATTGAATAGTATACTGTCTCTGTTACTGTTTTTTTCTCTATGCAGTAATTTACCAATGTATTAAATGAAAAGCACAAAATCATAACTTCACTTGTCAACAACGGATGCCCAAAATATGAAACCATCCGTCCTTGACGAATAGATTCAATCAATGAATCTGCCGCCGAAAATTCTGCTATTGTCTTTCCAATGCTCGTACCAATAAAGGTATCAAAAATACCACACAAAACAACAACCGTGCTTGCAATGGTTAATAACTTTGCAAACATTTTAAAATATCGAATGATTTCCTGTCTTGGCAAGGAAACATATAATATATAGCATGGAAGAATCGTTGCATAGATGTACTTAATCTTTGATTCAGCCGAAAAATACGGGAGCATCATTCCTTCAATCAGAAAAAGGATTATTAGCGTTATTATCAATAATGGATTTGTAACTCCATTGCTTCCATCTTTAGATAATACTACTCTGCCCCCCCCCATAATATCTCTGTGTCAGCAGAATAATTCCTATCCATGATAATACATTTACTAATGCCCATTGAGATTTCAACATTCCCACTCTTAGTAAGCTCGGTACAAATAGCAATCCACAGCCCACCAAAAAAAACTGAATATCCTTTTTTCTAATTTTCATTTTTCCAGTTCTCCTCTGTAAATCCAGTTATTATGAGTGGTAATACTTAGGTTTCCTCATAAACATTTACATTACAGCCTAAAGTCAAGATAATATGGCATCAGCCCAGATACATCATATACTGTAAATAGTCGAAGCACCAACCAAATGGGCATTGCCACTTTAACTATCATATAGTATGCTTTTCGAGAATTTTTCGATATTTTTCTCGAAAAGTCGGTTATTATATATCCTAAAATCAAAAGACGAGGCAAAAAGAAATAGCTCGCTCCACGCCAAATCCCTAAAATGTAGCATATTGGAATTAGCATCAAATCGAAGTAGCACATCATTTGAAGCATCCGAAGTTTTTCTTTTTCCAACTCTTCCATTTCTTGCAGTTGTCCATTTACTTTTTTATAGGACAGAATCATATACCCATCAATGATTACTTGCTCAACAATTAGCTTTATGTAGTCGAATAAATATCCCGCAGATGATGATGCACTTGCATAATTTGCATACACCCCTCCTGTTAAATACCCAATACTGCCACCAATAATAACTTTCTTCCCGATATATCCAACAGCACATCCGATAATAATAAAAGCTGTTGCTTTTTTCATCGTCATCTTATTCTTTTTATAATAAAAATAGAAAATCGGAAAGATTGCATATATTAAACTTGCTCTCTGAATAAAAACACTCGCAATAAGTAGTCCCCACATTAAAATATTTCTTCTATTTTTCAAAGCAACTATCGCCAATAAAATCAATGCAATAGTTATATGTGTGCGTATCGCGCAAAAGCTTTGAATAAACGGGAACACAAGCATAAACAGCGGAGTTTTATTGCTTTGTAGGAGGTCAAACTCATCTATAAAGCGCAAATAACTAAATATTATCAGTCCGTAAATGAGTGCGAAGTACACATGGTAGTTAGACGTAATAGTTCTTACCGCCTTAGTCATTATCTGAAACAATGGTTCTGTCCGCACAAAATAGATATTATTTCCTTTACCAGCTAGACACGTCTGGAAATAATCTATATATGTAGGGGCATCATTACCTCCAATAATTATGCCGCTCTCATATCCAACATATCGGTATACAGCTAGGAAAAGCCACACAAAAAACAGAATTGCATAGGAAACTTTTAAGCGCCTTCTTACTCCATTTTGAATGCTTCTTCTTTCCTCTGATATACAAAAGTAGCCTATTGACGCCATCACAAGATATAATATTACGCTTTTAATATCCCACATCTTATCTCCTTATCAAAGTAATTGCAGCCATTTCTGACAAATATTAGGTGCAGCTAACTGCTCACGAATTTTTATTGCATTATTTGAAATATGCTTTACATACCTGCTATTCGTTGCAATCAATGTCATTGCACTGACCAAATCATTTTTATTTTCCATTTGAATAAGAATACCATTATCTCCCGTATGTACAAACATCTTTGATCCTCCTACTGGACAATCGGTTACGATAGTCGGAATTCCCATTCCTAATGCTTCCAGCATCGAATTAGAAATTCCCTCATGATTCGATGTTGAAATATACATGGCTGCTTTATTGATTTCTTCAGGTAGATTTGACGCAAATCCGGGAAGTTTCACACTCCCACCTAGCCCAAGTTCCTGTATTTGCATTTCATAATCTTTCCTCAGTGCACCTTCCCCATATATTGTAAGTGTATAGTCTGGGAAGCTTTCATGAAAAGTCGCAAATCCATCTATTAGAAGTGCAAAATTTTTCTCCTCGGAAAAACGACCGGCAGCAACAATTCGTTTTTCGCGTTCTCCATCGTATCTTTCTGGGAGTTTATCAATATCCAACGGATTCGGAATGATCGAACTCTTTTTCTGAATTTTTTCAGAATAGTATGACTGTGCATCTGGGGTTTGAAAAACCATCCAATCTGCCAAAGAAAAAAGGCCACATTTTCTCATAAAGAAATTTCCAATTTTATCTTTCCATGGCAAATTGTTGAACTGAGCTCGCGGATCAGCTCTTTCAGACATGATTACTTTTTTTCTCAACCCAATATTTGCAATCATTGTATATAACGAAATAATGGGAAGGAACGGAATCACTACTTCTGCAGCTGATTCTTTCAGCACCCTATGCAGCTTTCTTATGCGTTTTATAGTTGCTAGTTTTCCGTCATCTGTAAATTGAACTATTTTGACTTTATCAGACACAGGATATACGATTTTCTTTGGTCTTAGTACCACAAGCGTAACGTCTGCTCCAAGCTCTGCACAGCCCGATGCTAAAATTGACATTACCTTTTCTGCCCCACCGTCAGCCAATGAGCCAGTAACAAAAATCACGCTTTTTATCACCTTGTTTTAATCCTCCTCTATTTTTGAGCTATAAATTTTAGGATTTCCGCAGTATTTTTTCCAAATGCACCCATACCATTTGCCATTTGAGGGAACCATATACTCTGTCCTCTCGTATTTGCTTCTATCAGAACAAACACTCCATTTTGATCAACTGTTAAATCCCACGAAATAATTCCGAGCTGCGGGGCATTCAGATGTAGCTTCTTCGCTGTTTTGATAAGTTCAGGTACAAAGTTAAGTTTATACCCCTTGAATACGGTGTGTGTATCAGGATGTTCTTTATATCTTTTTCCAAATTCTGTAAACGCCTCATCATTCAGTTCACCCAAGTCATTTACACCGATAAACATTCCACCAGCATGAGCATTATTCAAATAGCTACCGCCTTGTCCTATTCTTAATGCAAGCGGCACATGGAAAACTTCTCCGTCCCAAAGATATGTAATAACCCTAAATGTATTGACTGCCTCTGAATACAACATGGCAAGTTGTTCATTTTGAGTGATACATTCCTGTACTATATATGTACCCTTTTTTGCTGCTTTCTCTTGCAGATTGTTCTTTATCGCTTCTATTCCTTTTATTTTCTCAACACCAACACCTGATGATGTATCTTGAACAGGTTTTATTATTGCCTCTGTACCCCCCCCCCATTAAAATTATCATTTTTCAAATCCACAATATTTTTTTCTTCATCAAAGCAAATGCCATCGCATACTGAATAGTATGTACGCGGTGTTCTAACGTGCTCTACGCCCACACAAAACAATGGAAGCAATAGTTTATCATCAAGAACATAGCGATAATCCATCGGATTCATCTTTGGCTCTAACACACTTGAAAAAAGATATTCCGGAAAATAGTTTTCATCAAATTTCCCTGTAAAAGATTGATACAGCCTATGCCAATCATATTTAATCTTTTTGCCATAAGTAGAAACAAACAATGTATCAATTTTATTCTCTTCTGCTTTCGTCAAGTGTACTGTTTCGATTAAGTTCTGTCGCCTAGGATCATTGATTTTCTTCATTTCTCCATGAAGTTGACCCATACTGTAACTTTTCTCTATGAAGCCTTTCATCGCTTTACGGCTACTATTTAATACACCCATTATCTAACCTCCGGCAATTCAATCCAACTGCCAAATTTGTAATCCCATTCCTCCGGCTCAAAAGGCATCAATCCGCTCCAATGGAAAAATGTCATCTCACCAAAAAGAATTTTTCCATTGACATTGTACAAATCTACCCGCACCTCTGGCATTCCCTTTGAAAGTATGCCCGCAATGCGAAGCATCTCATCGAAATTTTCTGGCTTCTTTATCTCCTTGTCCGCATTAGGATGGCCATTGGTAAAGGGCAGATGGTGAAACTCTGTATCAAAGAAATCAAATTTAGTATCCGTTCCACGATCTGTTGCAATAAACATTGCTTTCGGTTCACCATTAAAGCAGAAAATCTTATAGTCTTTTAGCTCGTAGCCAGATTCGTCCACCGTATATTCCTCTGCAATAATTCTAGGCTTGACATCTTTATACGGCCATTCTCTATGATTGAGGAAGTAATTTCTTTTAAGGCAATGTTCAATTTTCTTTCGTGCTTGTTTTAAGTCTAATGTCGATTTGTCTTTGCAGATAATCAAACCGCCCGAATCATGTGTACACTTCAAAACAAATTGATTGGGAAGTTTGTTAAAGTCAATTTCGTCAAAGTGATTCCATACGCCAAGGCATGGAATCAGGTGTTCACTTCCAATTCGTTCTTCAATAAACTTCCGTACTTCATATTTATCGACAAGTTGGGTATAAAGAGGATTTCTGTCATAAATCTTCAACCATTGCAACTTTTCACTATATGTTTGAGGGTTATCAAAGTTACACTCTTTCCCCATCAGATACTTAAATAAAATTTTGAGATATTTTTCATCAGCTTCGGGACTACCTTGCAGAATATGTCCCAAAGCATAAATACTATATAATTTCCACTCAGAAAGTTTCATTTTATCTTCCACCCTTATTCATCAGTTTCAAATACAAATTCTGATACCTCTTGCTCATACCCTCTGCCGTGAAATTTTCCATAACAGCGGTATAACTTCTTTCGCCCATTTCAAACAGGTTCTCATCCATCATCTGATCCATCAAGGCTGAAAGCTGCTTAGCATTCCCAAGTTTATAGGAATGACCACACTGGGGGTCTGCTTCCAAAACCTCCATGTGCTGCGGAATGTCTGACAGAAGCACCGGCAAGCCGCAAGCCATCGCTTCCAAAACGCCATTAGGCAGTCCTTCGGACTTGCTTGTTGCCAAGTAAACATCAGAAGCATGGAGATATTCATTTACGTTGGACACCTTACCCCGGAACAAAATATTTGTATTCTTAGAAAACTCGTCTTTCAGTGCTTCAAAATTCGTTCCATCACCAAGCAGAAGTAAAACTGCATCTGCATTTTTCTTCATTGCCAAAAATGCGGTAATGGCTTCTCTTTGATTTTTTCTGTCGATAAATCCACCGCTATACACATAGATGACTTTTCCTAACGGCAAATCAAGTTTTCTCCGCACGTCATCTATTTCGTCACAGTTTCTTTTTGTATATTGGCTCACATCCACGCCGTTGCGGATATACGGAATCTCCATATTCTGACGGCTTCTATACATTTTTGTCAAACTTTCAGAACACGTCACGAAAGGTTCGCCTGCTGCCATACGTTTCTTAATCAAATTCAAATCGAGAAAGGCCATAACTGTTCCGGGAATTTTCCCATAGTAGTCAGGATAATCCTCATAGCAATAATTTCTGAGCGTGACAAAGTGAATTGCTCTCTTATAGCCGAGCGTCATTCTGTACGGCGGCATACCGACACCCTGCACAATATCCGGCTGCAACTGCTCTAAAAGTTGTCCAACCTCTTTCTTTCCAAAGAGAACAGACTTTTTCTTGCTCATGTTTGCAGACAGTACGGGGATACCCAGCTTTTTATACTCATCAATCATTGAATTGTCTGCATCTTCCGGCCACACAGTTACCAGACTAGGCTCAAAGACCTCTTTGTCCATATTGCGAATAATATTCAGTGTCTGTTTGATTGGGCCATTCTTTTTACAATTTGTTTCTACAAAGGTAACTTTGATTTTGCTCATTATGTTCGTTGCCTTTCTTTACTTGTTAAACAACTCATCTACGATTGACTCCAAGCCCTCATTGAATTTTGCATTGTTGCTGCTAATCCCATGACCCATGCCTGCTACAATCCGATCGTAATTGGTTATAACATCTCCAAGGGTTTCAATATCTTCCACTTCAATAATCGTTCCCATCCGTTTTGCGACATTTCGTGCAAATTCCACCTGATGGTCATTAACGTGTTCATTGAACTGATGCTGCCGTGGCACAACAATAGGTGTTTTTCCAATCTGAAGCGGCATAATAAAACTTGCTGGGCCACCGTGGGTGATTACAATGCGCGCATCTGCTACATTCTTAATCATTTGCTGGTACGGAATCAACTTGCTCCACTGGCAATATTTTGGTTCGTATGTACTGAAACCCGTCTGAATAATGACATCTTCGGTTATAACGCCATCTTTTTTTAATTCATCCACCTTTTGAATCAACCGATTAAATGGTTGCTCATGTGTTCCCACTGTCACAAAAATCATGTTGGCTTTCTCCCCCTACTATCTTAGAATATACTTCCGAGATTTACTGCTTTGGGGTAAACCTTCTTCTGCTCATCCCATTGAACGACAAATTTATCAGCAATAGGGTAAACCATCTTTCCAGTCATAGTTGGTTTATCAATACGATCAAACACCTCGATGTATACCACTTTTGCTCCCATCATTTTTCCGATATAGAAAAACGGAACGGCTACTGCTGCACCACAGGAAACAATCAAATCCGGCTTTTCCTTATGCAGAACATCCCATGCAATTTTGGTGTTTTTTACCAATGCTTTCAAACTACGATTTGTCGGGTAATAGCACGGATAAACTTTTTCTCCCTCAAGCAGACTACGCGCATCTTCTTTATCAAACGTAACCCAAAACCGCTCTTTATCCTTCCAAAACGGTTTCAACATATATAAGTGCGTTAAGTGTCCGCCTGACGATCCCACTAAACATACTTTCATCTTCGTACTCCTGCTAATTAGTCACGGCGGAAAATATCGCGCGTATAAACCTTATCCTTCACATCATCCAGACACTTGTCATAGCGATTTGCGATGATAGCATGGCTCATTTCCTTGAACTTAGCCAGATCATTAACCACTACTGATCCAAAGAAAGTCTCACCGTCCTTCAGAGTCGGCTCATAAATAATGACCGTCGCCCCCTTAGCCTTAATGCGCTTCATAACGCCCTGAATGGAGCTCTGACGGAAGTTATCACTGTTGCTCTTCATCGTCAAGCGGTACACACCAACTACAACTTCTTTTTCTTTGCTCTCATCCCAGCTGTCATTTGCTTCATAAGCACCAGCAATTTCAAGCACACGATCCGCAATAAAGTCCTTGCGAGTACGGTTAGATTCCACGATTGCTTCAATCAAATTTTCCGGTACATCGGCATAATTTGCGAGCAGCTGTTTAGTGTCCTTGGGCAGGCAGTACCCGCCGTAGCCGAAGCTGGGATTGTTGTAATGAGTACCGATACGCGGATCAAGGCAGACACCATTGATAATCTGCTGGGTGTTCAAGCCCTTCATCTCTGCATAGGTATCCAATTCATTGAAGTAGCTAACACGCAGAGCCAGATAGGTATTAGCAAACAATTTGACCGCTTCTGCCTCGGTAAAGCCCATGAACAGCGTATCAATGTTTTCCTTGATTGCGCCTTCCTGAAGCAATTCAGCAAAAATATGTGCAGCCTTCACCAAACGGGCGTTTTCTACATCCGTGCCAACAATGATACGGCTCGGATACAGGTTGTCGTATAGAGCCTTGCTCTCACGCAGGAACTCCGGGCTGAAGATAATGTTATCGCAGTGATATTTTTCACGAACACTTGCAGTGAAGCCAACAGGAATCGTAGACTTGATTACCATGATTGCTTCCGGGTTATACTCAATCACCAACTTGATAACCGCTTCAACCGCAGAAGTATCAAAGAAATTCTTCTTGCTGTCGTAGTTGGTAGGAGCTGCAATAACAACAAAATCTGCATCGCTATATGCCGCCTTTGCATCCAGTGTTGCAGTTAAGTTCAGTTCTTTCTCTGCCAGATATTTTTCAATGTATTCGTCCTGAATCGGAGACTTTTTGCTATTAATAAGTTCCACCTTTTCCGGCACAATATCCACTGCCATAACCTTATGATGCTGGCTCAGCAGCGTTGCAATGGAAAGTCCAACGTAGCCAGTTCCGGCCACAGCAATTTTCAAATCCTTAAAATCTCTCATGATTACTTTCTCCTCTCTCTTTGCGTTTTTATTTTGAAAACACACTCTTTACATACTCATAGCTGTTAATATCGCCAATGTCATACCTCTTACCTGGCATGATGTAAGCGTGCATCGGTGTCTGCTTGCTCAACCAAGCCGCAAAGCTGCCCGGTGCGTCATAGCCGCAGCCGTTCTCCAGAGCTTCCTGAATCCGCTTTACATCACAGGCACGATAGCAGTAGAACGGCGGCACAGCCAGATTTCCTTTTGGTTCCGTCGGCTTTTCCTCATAGCTGGTAATCAGGTCATTGCCATCCAACGTGATGATCGCCGTTTTCTGCTGCTTTTTCAGTTCATTTTCCTCGTGGCACATCACACAGGAGGTATTCTTTTCCTTTGCGAACTCCACAAACTTGGAAAGGCTGAAATCCAGCACATTATCGCCAGCCATAACCAGCAAATCGTCAGCCAGATTCAATTTCTCTACCGCCAACTGAATATCCTTGACTGCACCCAAACGAGTTTCATTGGTGCTTGTACCGTCGTCGATTACAGTAATCTCATAAGGCCGTGTTCTTTTCTTATTGCTTTTCCAATCCTCAAAATGCTGTGCAAACTTGTGGTTGGAAATCACCACAAATTCGTCAATGTCGGTGGTGTCCACCAGATCATCCACCAACCAATCAAGGATGGATTTCTCGCCCACTTTCAGAAGCGGTTTCGGGAAATTCTCTGTCAGCGGATAAAGCCGTGTAGCATAGCCCGCTGCCAAAATCAAACATTTCATCTATGTACTCTCCTTACAGTTCCACGCCATCGGCACTCTCACACAAATGGAAACTATACTTTCCATTCAGTGCTGGGAACGCTTTCAGATACTCTGTTGTCACCTTTACTTCAATATCTTCGGCCTTATCTGGGTCAATCAGTGCCATACAGCAGCCCTTGAAGCCCGCGCCAGAGAATCGGCCACCGTAGATACCATCGGTATCGGTCATGATCTCATACAGCTTTTTCAGTTCATCGCAGCCACACTCATAGCTATAAATAGAGGATTTTCCGCTTTCAAAAACAAGCTGACCGTAGCCCTCCAAATCACCTTTACGCCACAGTTCTGCACCCTTTTCGGCACGAGCGAACTCACTGTAATAGTGTTCTGCACGTCTGCGCCACAACTCCGGCAAACGATCTTTATAGGCTTCAAAGACCTCAAACGGCACATCACGGAGCCGGGTGTTTGCAAAGGTATCGTAGTCCATCCCTGCATAGCCCATCAGTGCATAGGCCGCTGCCTTGCACTCATCTTGCCGCAGATTGTACTTAGAGTTTTTCAAAGAACGCTCCAAGCCAGAGAAGAAGATTGCTACCTTATAAGGCTTCATTTTCTCACTGGTGGGGATCAGTTCATAACTATCGTCTTTCGTGTCAAGGTATAGCAAGTGATTTTTCTTAGAAAGTACCTCGCAACTCTGGTCGAGTTTTCCGCAGGAGACACCAACATACTGGTTTTCCGCCGCCTTTGCCGTGAGAATCATCTCCATCGGCTCCAGATGGATGCCGTTCACTTTACACAATGCAGACAAAAAGCAAATAATGACCGAAGCCGACGAGGACAAACCACCAATCGGCAGACTACCCTCGATGATGCCGGACAGACCAACTTTCAGGCGGTACTTTTCTCCCAGCATCTTTGTAGCACCACGCAGATGATCAGCCCAATCACCCTGCTTTTCATCCGGCACTGCACTCACAAAGAACTGGGCGCGTTTCGGGAAGTTCAAAGACTGCAATTCCACAACACCATTCTGTTTCGGGTGATAGGCCATGTGGATTCCCTTGTCGATTGCCAAACCATTGATTTTTCCGTACTGATGGTCGATATGCGCACCCAGCGGACTGATGCGGTACGGGCAGAACGCCACATCAAACGGTTCCTGATGATATAATTCCTTGTAAACCTCAACACACTTCATCGGTTTATTTTCCTATTCTTCGTTATTTGTAAAACTTTGCGTACCACTCAGCGAACTTCCGTAAACCCTCGCGCAAGCTAGTAGAGGGCTTATATCCGAAGTCACGCTCCAGCGCACTGGTATCTGCATAGGTCACAGGTACATCACCAGGCTGCATCGGAACCAATTTTTTGTGTGCTTCAAAATCATAATCTTCCGGCAGAACACCAGCACGAATCAGTTCTTCCTGCAAAATCTGTACGAAGTCCAGCAGATTTTCCGGGTTCTGATTGCCGATGTTATAAACTGCATACGGAGGAACAGGCAGGCCATCTTCGCCGTTCTTGCGCTCCGGCGCGCCCTGCATCACACGGACAACGCCCTCGACAATATCATCCACATAAGTAAAGTCGCGCTTGCAGTTACCATAGTTGAAAATCTGAATCGTCTCGCCTTTCAGCAGCTTGTTGGTAAAGCCAAAGTACGCCATGTCCGGGCGACCGGCAGGGCCATACACGGTGAAGAATCGCAGACCCGTGGAAGGAATGTTGTACAGTTTAGAATAGGCATGAGCCATCAACTCATTGGATTTCTTAGTGGCTGCATACAGAGATACCGGATTATCGACCTTATCATCCGTGCTGTAAGGCACTTTTTTATTGCTACCGTATACGGAAGAACTAGACGCATAAACCAAATGCTCCACCGGGGTATGCCCCTCATCGTAAGAATGGCGGCAAGCCTCCAGAATGTTATAGAAGCCAATCAAGTTTGCTTCCACATAGGCATCAGGGTTCGTAATGGAATACCGAACACCTGCCTGCGCACCGAGGTTTACCACGATTTCCGGCTTATACTGCTCAAAGATAGATTCAATCACAGACTTGTCTGCTAGATTACCTTTCACAAAACTGAAATTTTCAAACTGTTCCAGTTCATTCAAACGGGCTTCTTTCAGGCGCACGTCATAGTAGTGGTTCATGTTATCCAGACCCACGACCTTAACACCCTCCACCGTGGAGAGCAGCCGCTTTGCAAGGTTGGAACCGATGAAGCCCGCCACACCCGTGATAAAAATGCTCTTGTTGTTCAGATCAATTTTTGTTTTATTTTCCATCATAATTTTTCTTTTCCTCCCTTGTTAAATCTCCTGCTATTTCATTGCACGACAACAAGCCTGTATACAGATTGCAGCAGCAATCTATACGCAGGCTCGCCTTCGTACCTCCTTATTCTGTTTTCTGCTCTATCAGCTTTCGCTATGGTGGGTTAAGTATAGAGCGCAACCAGAAGCCATTAGCACCTGAAATTACGCTGGCCGCAACGCACCATGACAAGCAGAAACAAGTTGAGGTGAAAAGGTCAAGCCGCGCAAACCCGCATGAAATCAGGCTTTTCTCTGGTTGCCCATATTATTTCACACTCCCCTTTACGTGTAACAACGTCCAATTCCCATACACTCAATTCTTTGGTTGTTTCAGCCAACACAAAGAGCGGATAGGCTCGCTTGCCTGTCCGCTGGCTGTCACCCCACCCTCATGGTCGAGATTTCTTCCTGCGCGGCATTTCTGCCGCACAGAAAGATCATTCGTTCATTCTTCGGGTAAGAAAATATGAACTTCAGGTTGCGGAGCCTTTCATTCTCTGCCGTACCCTTGTCCCTATTATGACAGCCGCGTTATTCCTCTTTTTTCTTTCATGCACTCTCCGGCAAAGCTTTCTTCCGCTCCCCTTCCAGCACTTCTTCCAATTTCTCAGTCTGTTCCAGCCTCAGCTTTCCCGGTTCCTCCCGCAGCAGTTTTTTCTGCAAATACCACCATCTGCCCAGCCAGAAACCATCTTCCGTCTTATATTTCGCTGGAATATCCAAGGTTCCATGCACTTTCTGATATACTTTCACGCACTTCAGCCGAGCCTCCCACTGCTCTTTCCTGGACAATCGACCCGTTTTCACTTTCGCAGTCGGTTTTTCCCACAGCATTCCAATGGCATCCAGCATGGCGATCCGCTCCGGGGTCAGCTTTGTCCGAACATCGCTATTTTCCCGCCGGGCATGGCGCAGAGTCGTCATCCATCTACCTAGTTGGATACCATCTTCTGTCACATAGCCAGTCGGAACATCCAAATTGCCGTGCTCATGGTAATAGCGTTCTGCCGCATGATATTGCTCCATCCAACGGCGGTAATTCCGTTCGCCCCAGTTCATGCCGATCTGCTCCAACCGGTGGATCCGCTCTGTACTCAGCAACCCTTTCTGGTAAGCATCTTTCTGATAGGAGATCCACGCACCCAGCTTCAAGCCACTCTCGGTAATATATTTCGTCGGAACTTCCAGATCAGCATATTGCTCATAGTAGACCGCTGCTTCTGCATAACCGCGCTCCCACTTGGCACTGACTGCATTCCACGCCATTCCAAGGGCATCCAGCTGGCGAATTTCTTCTTCGGTCATCCGGCCATTGGAACGATCTTTCCGCTTTGTCATGATCCAATGCCCCAGCGCAAAATCATCTTTCGCCTTGTACTTTGCGGGTACCAGCAAATTTCCGTGCTCTTCAAAATACGCCTTAGCGTGTTCTAATCCACGTTTCCACGCAAATTCTGCACGGTCATCCCAAATCATTCCGATGTTGTCCAATCGCCGGATTTGTGCTTCGGTCAGACTTCCCATCCGTTTTCCATTCCGGATCAGCCGCTGCAGCTGCACCCAGGAGCCAAGGTTCAAACCCGCCAGAGTACTGTACTCCACAGGTACCCGCAGATTTCCATGCTCAGCGTAGTAAATGCTGGCCTCTGAAAAATAGTGATCCCAAGTGGACGACAAACTGGCCTGCAATCGCTCAAACAGAACACGACAGTCATGCACCTGCTCGATGATCTCAAAGCGTTCGGTCACGATCTTGCTGCCCTCGCCATTAACAAACAGCCGGTAGACCGCCTCGCGCAGCTCTGTGTCCAAGCCAGAAATGCTGTTCAAGCCCTCAAAATTGTTCACCACATCCAGAATCAGTGGCGTCTTGCTGTCTCCCGCTGTTAATGCTCGGCCAATCTGCTGCTTGTAGATGATGGGCGAAACCGTCGGACGAAACAGGATCACACCCGAAATACCTTCCACATGGACACCCTCGTTGAGCATATCAATGCAGAATAGCAGCTTTAATCGTTCACTTTGATCTGCCTTGAAGTCGGTAAATGCCTTATCTGTGCCTGGATCGTCTGAATAAGCTTCGTACACTGCTACATCCGGATTGACCCCCGCAAACCACTCCGGCACATGGGAGGTCATCTCATCCATGTGCTCCTTATTGGCGCAAAACACGATATATTTACCAGACTTGTTCGTGATATGCCGTGCAAATACCTCATCCAGTCCATCTGCTTTTTCCAATGCCCGGCGGAGTGCATCCAGATACTTTTGGTTCACATCCTGAATTCCGGCAGAGCGCAGATTATCAATTCTGTTCTGATATCTTGTCAGCTCTTTCTGGTACTGATAGACTGTCGTTACATATTTCGGGGCAGGCAAAATCCCCCGGACGATAGCTTCGCCCAGGGTCATTTCCGATGCAATGTGGCCGTCAAACAGTTCCTCTGCCATATCACGGTTGTTATCAAGGTAGCGGATATTGGTAGCACTCAGACCCAGTATTTTCGCGTCAGGGCAGAGCTTCAGCAGTTCCAGTGTGCTTGCACCCCAGCACTCGGCACCCACACGGTGAAATTCATCCAGGATGATATAGGTCGGATTCAGCCCTGAAATAGCTTCTAGTTCTTCGGTTGCGCAGCACATCAGCTTGGCATAGGTGTAGAAGTGCACATTTGCCAGCGGAATGTCCGGGGCTTGCCGCTTCAGATTTTCAATCTGAGTCTTAAAGATATACTCGCTGGGTGACAGCCAGAAAATGGTATCAGCAGGATGCTCCTCGATGAGCTTGAACGCAATATAGCTCTTGCCTGTTCCAGTGGGATGCACAATGGCCGCTTTGCCGCACTCCTCCATCATCTGCACTGCTGAACGGTAGGCTTTCTCATTATGTTCAAACAGCTGCAACAGCACGCATCTCACCCCCAGCCGCAACTCCGGGGTATCTTCCATAGTAATAATGGAAGAATACTGCCAAGATACAGTGATATCCCGCTGATTTTTGATTGGCCTGACTGCGGATGGACGCTCTATCTTCTTGAAAAGATGCGTTGAATCTCCCGCCGTTTTCGTGATAAATCAGAATGCACATACCGCTGCAGGGTGATATTGGCATTTGCGTGACCCAATAGCTCACTGAGAGTCTTGATGTCACATCCCGACTGCAGACAGGTAGTGGCAAAAGTATGACGGAGAACATGAGGGCGTACCTGATGTACTGCCGCCTGTTTCAGATAGGTTTTGATACTCTTCCGATAACAGCGCGGCTCTACAGGTTTAATCGTGTTGCCTGATAAGAACCACGCATCCGATGGGTAACTTTTTTGAAGAATCTTGAGTGCCTGGACCATGTGCTTTGAGAGTGGGATCTCCCGTCGGGATGTACGAGTTTTGGGTGTCTGGATCACAATTTTGGTATGTCCGTCACCACAGGGAATTCGGCTTACCGCCCGTTTGATTTGCACTGTTCCGGTTTTCAGATCAAAATCGTCCCACTTCAGTCCACAGACCTCTCCAATTCGCAAACCGGATTCTATGCCAAGTAGCAGGCCGAGCTTTCGGGGCGTCGGATTGGATAAAACATAGGTGCGAAGCCGATTTTGCTCTACTACAGAGAGCGGTGTCATTGAATGGCTCTTCTCTTGCGGCAGACGGACAGATAACTCCATCGGTCGAATCAGCCTTAGATGCACAGCGTACTTACAAATACGACGTACCATAGATAGGCATTCTCTGGCAGAGGAGAAGCCAAGTTCCTTGTGCTGTCCATCAGGTGGCGCGATTATTTTCTGCAAGGCCTGTTCCAAAATATTTTCTTCCAGTCTTGAGATTGGCACTGTGCCCAAGATGGGGAGAACATATTTGTACAGTGTGTACTGATAATGGGCACAAGTGGATTCTTTCAGCCCACATTTGACAGACTGCAGCCAAGCCTCGGCAAGCTCTGTGAAAGTCAAGTGGGCATCTATGAGTTGAAATCCCCCATACTCTGACTTCTTATGAATGAGCCGCTGTTTGACCTCCGCGTATGTTGTGCCATAGATATAGCCCCAGCAAATTCTTCTGTCTGGCGTGCGTGCCTTGATGTACCGTCCTTCCCACCGACCATCCTTCCGTTTGTGGATGTTTTCGCCACGCCTTGCCATTGCAAACCCTCCTGTACTCGACTCCCTACTGACCACTTATTCGGTAAGATTGTTCTTTAACGAATGCTTTCGGGATAAAATAGTCAGTTTCAAAAGAACATATTGACGTTTTTCTGCCAGATTTACAGTGCCACTTTGCCTGTTTCTATTGCAACTTCTATACTCTCATGATAAAATATAAGGAGATTTAATACAATTACGTCGAAATGCAGGTATCCTCCATTATTACTATGGAAGATACCTTTTTTATTTTTGAAACGCTCACTTCCAGATTCATTACGCGATTGCGTACTGTCAAAAGGATAGAACATTTCAGCTTTATACGCAAGTGCGTATACGTGGGTGCGCACATCTCTATACAATTTTATTAGAGGTGATGCTGCATGACGGTAAAGGATGCTGTTGTTAAACGTTTCGAACAGCTTTGCGATCAACGAGGAATTCGGCCCAACGAACTGGCCAATCTTTCCGGGGTCACGCCGTCCACAGTCTACAGTATGCTTGACCCTGCTCGCCAGCGGATTTCCATTGCTACTATTAAGAAGTTATGTGACGGTCTTGATATCACACTTGGCCAATTTTTCTCCTGCACGCTTTTTGATGACTTAGATCAGGAACTACAATAAATAAAAACCGCTGACAGCCTGCAATCTGCAAGACTATCAGCGGTTTTATTGTCATTCAAGGCTCTTACAAAATGGTGTAATTGTGGTGTAGTAATCCACTCAAAACGCAAGTTTTCAATTTAGTATCGTTATTATTTTGCGTTTTCAAAGATATTGCCGTGGCAGATAAAAAGCACTCTTGTCATGTCAAAGTATTTCCTTTTATCATATCATTTCAGGTTCAGAAAGCGTACGTCCAAAATTCAGTTCTGCTTCAAAAACTCCCGCAGCACATCCTCTGGGCGGGGTGTATGGTTCGGGTACTTTTCCCGCAGCGGTGCGGCGGCACCATCCATAATGTAGGGCACACCCACAATGTCCAGCATCGACACATCGTTGTAATTGTCGCCAAAAGCCATCACATCGGCAAGGGCGATGTCCAGAGTCTTGCAGATGCTGCGCACACCGATGCCCTTGTTGGCAAAGGTGGTGTCGATCCAGTACGGCCCTGCCACAGCGCAGTTCGCCTCTTTCCATCGTGGGACAAACCGTTCCGTGTAAGATTCTACGCCTTCGTGCAGATACACCGATACTTTTGTGATCTCCTCCGGCACCTCGGAAGGGTCATGGATGATTTGATAATTGTTCCCGATGAACTGAATACGCTGGAGCATTCCCAGACCCCGCTCCATCAGGTATGCAGTATTCTGGCCGGAAAGCATCACTTCGCCCTGCCCGTCGCTGCGGGTCCACAGGTCGTTGGCGATTTCTTCGGCCAGTGCACGGGGCATCGGATTCTTGGCGATGCACTGTTCGTCTTTATAGATCACGCCGCCGTTCTCACAAAGAAACACACAGCAGTCCGCCACCGGTGCAAAGAGCTTGCGCAGGCTGGTATACTGCCGACCGGATGCCGGGCAGAACAAAATGCCGCGCCGATGCAGCTCCCGTATCTGCTCAAAGATCTCGTCTTCCAGTTCCTTTTTGCCGTATTGCAGCAGCGTACCGTCAATGTCGCTGCAAATCAGTCTGATTGACATTTTCCGTCCTCATTTTTCAAGATAATTTTAGGCAATTCCCCGGCATCCAGAACACGGACGCCTTCGTCCATCAGCATCTTGGCAAAAACGCCCTGTCCGGGAATCTTTGTCCCGGAAAACGTTCCGTCGTAGATTTCCTTCACGCCGCAGCTGGGGCTGCGGGATTGCAGGATGGCAAGCTCCACCCCATTTTCTTTTGCAATGGCAAGGGCTTTCGCTGCACCTGCCCGGAACTCCCGGTCCACATTGATGCCCTCTTTGTTCGTGACAACGCCCTGCACGATTTCCGCCGGGCACCGCGGTGTGGGCAGGCCGCCCAAAACCTCCGGGCAGACCAGAACCACCTGATGCCCCTGCGCAAAATCGCAGACCGCCTGATTGTAATTGTTTCCGCCGCTGTATTTGCAGTTCTCGCCCAGCAGGCAGGCGCTGACCAGAATCTTCATTGTTGCGCGCTCCGTTTTTCAGATACTGAATCTTTTCCCTATTCTACCACGCTTTTGGGCATTGAAAAAGAGGATTCTGCTTTTTCCTATCCCCATACCGGGAGGTCCGCCGTAATCTTTTCTAATTCCTGTGCAAGAAACGTCAGTCTTTCCCTCAGATGGTTGTTATACCAGGATAATGCATGCGGATTCAAATTCGACTTTATTTCACAAAAGCGCATTTGCTCATAAATTACCACAGAGTATTTTTTCCGTCAAGTCCTTTTTTGCGGCGGAACGTGACAAATTCGCACAACAAACTCACAAGAATGAATATCTGCACTCGAATTACACATATTCCACTATAAACTCGTTTCAAAAACATCAATATGTCTTAGTTTGCAGCGCAACCATATCAAATTTTCTACGTTTTTCACAGGTCTCATTTTCACGATTCCACGCAAAAAATCAAACGCTGTCAGCGTTTAACAAACGCATAGAGTGTGCCTGCTCATTTTATCCATCCCATTTATACACAGTTCCGAACCAAAAGAACCGCATAAAGTTCTCATCAAAAAACAGGGAGTGACATCAAATCACTCCCTGTTTGCATTGATTGTATCAGAGTTTCGTCATCCAGAGCCCATGCAGATTGCAGTATGCGTAAACGGCCACCGGTTTTTCACTGCCCAGTTCAAACACCGCGTTGGGAGCCTGCCCCGGATTCAGATAGCGGATCTGCCCGCCGTTCTCAGTCTCCACAAAAATCCACTGAATATAGTGAACATCCGCCATGGGGTGCTCCACCGCGCCCACTGTGACCGTGAGACGACTGCCGGAAAGCCCTGCCACCGGCAGATGCTTCTCGCCGCTGGCTTCCACCGTATTGGGAACCAGCTCTTTCATTTTCTCCCCGCAGCAGACCAGCGGAACGCCTGCGTTATGGATGGTAGTGACGAGGTTGCCACAGTGATTGCAGATGTAAAACTTTGCCTTCATATCGAAATCCTCCATTGGAATATTATCGGTGTGTTTCTTGTGTCTATATGATAACATTTCCTATTTATGATTTCTGTGACTGAATCACGCAAAGCGTTTTTGGGCTCACTTGCAATAAATCTCAATGGCTTTCTGCGCAAATTCTGCGGCACCGGCACCGCCGGCAGCATTGATGTTTTCCGTAAATGCTCCGCCTGCCCCATACATCTGCCCCAGCTGATTCAGGATCACCTTGGAACAGTTATAGTAGTGCTTTGTGATAAACTCCTGCAGCTTCTTCACCTGTGCCTGCACTTCAGAGTCCGCCGGGTCTTTGCTCTGCATCCCGCCGAATGCCGCCACGATGTCCATCAGTTGACTGCTCATGTCCTTGACCTCTTTCTCGGTCTTATGGGCAGTTTTTTCCTCAAACTCTTTGTATTCCGGCGTTTCGCCCCATTCCTTTTTGGCCTGCTCGGTATACTTCTTGATCTTCTGCGTATCAAATGCGATAAAGTCCATAACCATTCCTCCTGTGGATCGAATTTTCTGCGCAAGGCCGATCAGATCTTCAAGATGCTGCTTTTTCAATGTCAGAAGTGTGATCTGCTGTTCCAGTGCTTTCTGCCGGTCAAAAGCAGGATTCTCCACGATTTTCTGGATGTCCTTCAGCGGAAATTCCAGTTCCCGGAACAATAAGATCTGCTGCAAACGTTCCAGCGCGGCATCGTCATACAGCCGATAGCCTGCTTCGGTACGGCCCGCCGCACGCAGCAGACCGATTTTATCGTAATATTGCAGGGTCCGGATGCTCACTCCGGTCCGCTTGCTCACTTCGTTCACTGTCATCATCTTGCTGTCCTCCCTTGCGACAGCCACAGTATACGCTATAACGCTGCGTCAGGGTCAAGAGGTTTTCTGAAAAATTTTTCAGCCTTCCCTCTGCTCCACGATTTCCAAGCTGTCACGCCCCACACGGCAGAGCAGAAACAGCACCCGCACACCTGCGGCCTTTGCTTCGGCCAGTGCCGTGCCAAACTCCGGCTGTGTGCTGACATTTGGCCGCACCTCGGTGATGCCTTCCATCTGAATCACAAAGGCCACAGCGCATTGATATCCCTTCCGTTGTGCCTGTGCCAGCTCGTGCAGGTGCTTCACACCCCGCTCGGTGGGTGCATCCGGGAAATAGCCGATACCGTCCACTTCCAGTGTGCAGCCCTTGACTTCCATCAGATACTTTTGCTCGCCCTTTTCCATATAAAAGTCGATGCGGGACTTCCCATAGGTGAATTCTGGCTTGATATAGTCGTAGCCCTGTTTTGCAAGCCACTCTCCTACCACCTTATTGGGTGCCTGACTGTCCATATTGACCCAGCCGAGGCCCTGCTTGTGTACCGCCACAAGGTCGTATTTTGTTTTGCGTTTCGGGTTATCCGACACTTCCAGCCGAACCGCCGTACCGGGCAGCAGCAGTTCCTTGCACCGCCCGGTGTTCTTGACATGGACGGTTTCCACTGCTCCATTCACTTTCACATGGGCAATAAAGCGGTTGGGACGGTCAACAAAAATGCCGTCTGCGATTTCTCTGTATTTCAATCTTTACTCCATTTTCAGTACAGGATTCGGGAGCCATGCCCATCCTGTTTACCAAGATACAGTTCCACGATCATCCTGCCGCTTTCACTGTTGCAGAGTTCTTCCTTGCAGTAGCCGCAGAGTTTTCCTTCCGCTTCCGATACGTAGCGGTGCAGCGATTCCTGCAGGTCTTTCGGGATGCTGCTCCATGGAATGACATAGCTCATGCCCGTATCCCCCACATCCACGATGCAGGCCCGTTCACTGTCCTCATCGGACAAAATCAGGTTCACCAGAAACACATCCGCAAACGGTGCCCCCTGATACTCTGCCTTTTGCCGTCTGCGCTCCGTCCGAAGCTCATCCAGCGCTTGATTCAGGTCATTCTCAGGCAGCGTGGACTTGTACAATAGGACATGCAGTTTCTGCTCCACCGCCCCACTGTCATTCTGACCGTTGGCCGAGAGTTCTACATCTGCATGGATGGCGCAAATTTGTTTCTGCATCGCAGTGCGCAGAGTTTCCAGTTTCTGCTGCCGTTCTGCTTCCAATTGCTGTGCGGACTTTTGATGTACTTCTTTGGCTTCTGACTGTTGCGCAGCATGCTCCTGCTTGGGCTCTGGCTTAGGCTTTGACCATTCGCTGTGCTTTTCTGCGTCAGCCTCCGAAACGTTTTGCCCTAGTACAGTCGGCACCGACACGCTTTTGGCACCGCTTTGTGCTGCCGATGCTTTCTGTGCCGCAGAAGGACGCTCCGTTCTCTTTGGTTTTACCGACCGCGTTGCACCTGTGCTCGTGCTTTTTGCCTCCGGCCTTGGTGTTTTCACCGCAGGAACAGCATTCTTGACACTTGCCGGTCGAGCCTGTGTCTGCGTCTGCCAGAAATCGCTGCCTGTGCGCTGATAATAGGACTTTTCCGCTCGTTTCTGGCTGCTGCGCACACCATCACAGATCCACGAAAAAATCAGGTAGCGCTCCAATGTGTTCCAAAAGCTGCTGCGCCGATGGCAGGGTTTATGCCGTCCACGGGACGCATACACAATCACTGACAAGCATCCGAAGAACAGAAATCCTGCCGCAAAACCGATCCCTGTAAACAGCTTTTTGAAAAAGCCCATCTCTCACACCTCTTCCGGTTACAGCCTTGCCTGATACACCCGCTCCGTCCGGGCATCGAAGCAGCAGAAAATCACCTGCATGGCGTAATCCGCGTGATCTTCCAGCCACTGTGCCACTGTTTTGACTGCAATCTCCGTGGCATCTTCCAGCGGGTAGCCATACACGCCGGTCGAAATTGCCGGGAACGCAATGCTATGGACATCATGCTCTTTGGCAAGGTTCAGCGAATTGCGGTAGCAGTCCGCCAGCTGCGCGGCATCCTCTGCTGTGCCGGAATAAATCGGGCCTACCGTATGAATGATATACTTTGCTCTCAACCGGTAGCCCTTGGTGATTTTTGCTTCGCCGGTGCGGCAGCCGTGCAGCGTACGACACTCCGCCAACAATTCCGGTCCTGCTGCCCGGTGGATGGCACCATCCACACCGCCGCCACCCAGCAGACTCCGATTGGCCGCATTCACGATGCAGTCACAGTCCAGTTTGGTAATATCACCCTGCACCACTTGAATCTGATTTTTTACTTTTTCAGAAATCATTGTAAACACCTCACTTTTTGAGCAGCTCCAGCGCCTTGTCCATGGGCACACAATCGGCATAGCGGTCCGGCCAGAGGAATTCATTGTAATAGTGGTAGCTCTGCTCCCCTGTCATGTACTCGTTGTCCTGCGTGGAATTTGCATAGGCAGGAACGATCATGTGCAGGCCATGCTCAAAGCCCGCCTCCACCGTTGCATTGATGCAGAAGTCGGTCATGATACCGCAGACCATCACATCTTTTTCGTCCTTTTCCGTCAGATATTCCAGCAGGCCGCTCTCTTTTTTGAACGCACTGCATACAGTCTTGACGAACCGTTTTTCAGTCAGCAGCGGTGCAAACCCGGAATAGACCTCAAATTCATCGTCCCCGATGGAGAAACCGGTGCCGGGCCCATCGTCATGCTGGACATAGACGACCTCGATTCCCTGTTCGCGGGCAGTCCGGATCAATTCCCTGATGTTGCTGACAAACTTTTCAAACGCATACAGGCGTTCATCCACGATACCTTTCTGTGTATCCACAACCAGTAAAACCATGTGTAAGCCCTCCTGTGTATCTTTGGTTTCATCCTACCATAGACCGTTGCTTTCTACAAGCAGATTCGAAAAATTTACTTCTTCCAAAGCCTGTCTGATGGGTTTGTTATGGCTCCCCATCGCCGCAGCAGTCCACAGGCGGTTTTGAAAGATAAATCTCCTTCATTTTTATTTTCTGCTTAACGGCAGCAATAAAAAAGACCCCCGCAGCGTATGATTTGACGCCGCGGGGTTTCTCAATTGTTCGGTTTATATTGCAGCACCTTCTGGGAGAACGTCCGATCGAAGAACTGGATGAAGGGCCCAAGGCAGAACGCACAGATCAAGGTGCCAAGGCCCACAAGGCCACCCAGCAGCCAGCACAGCAGGGCGCTGAGCGCATCAGTGAAGATGCGGCACCCGAAGTACGGGCAGGGTGTGTAGTCCCGCAGACCGAGGGAAAGGTAATCGTAGGGCGCGATGCCGAGGTCGGCGGTCTGGTAGAGCGAAGCCCCCAGCGCCGTGACCAGCACCGCCGCGATGACCCACGCCAACTGCACCGCCAGCGACGGCGCATCGCCGAAGTGGGCGTGAATGGGGTCATAGAACGCCGTGACGATGTACCCGATGCAGATGCCGTTGACGAAGGTGCCAAGGCCGATGTACTTGCGCCCGAACCAGAATTCCAGCAGGAAAAACAGGATGTTCGTGCACAGGTTCTGGGTGCCCAGCGAGATGCCGAGCAGCTCCGCCAGCCGCATGTTCAGGGCGCTGATGGAGTCGTTGCCGAGGTGGGACTGCTTGAAAAGCGCAATGCCAAGGGCGATGATGACGATGCCCGCCACCATGCCCACCACCCGCCGGACAGTCGGTTTGCGCAATGCGGTGCCGTTCATAGGGGATTCTCCTTTAGCGTTTCTTTTCCCCTATTATACGCCTACTTTGGGCGGGAGACAAACTATTTATGGAAAGATACAACGATATACGGGGGATCCGCCTTACCCCTTTAATCTCACCTCAATCCGTTCTTTCTCCAGCCCCTCCCCGATCACGATGAGCACTTCCTGCCCCTTGGGGATAGCGTTTGCCGTCAGGCCGTCGGCGGTGGCGTCCGTTGCAGCCGTGATAGTTTTGCCTACGCCGGTTGCATGGTACAGCAGCGCAATGGTCTTGCCGTCCTCTCGCATCTTCTGCAGGTTCTCGGTGGCTTCCTGCTGGTAATCCCGAAGTTCGATGGTCTGTCCCATCTGCACCGGCAGGTCTGCTTCAAATGCCTTGAACATGGGGCTGGTGCCCAGAAACGTAATCAGCTCATCCTTGACCTTTTCCGGTTGCTTTTCCAGCTGGCTGTAGATCCAGCGGTAGACTTTCCAGTTGTCATAGATCAGGCTGTTCTGCTTCAGGAGGTCATCCGCATACTTGTTTTCGGACACCTTGCTGGGGTTGTGGTAGGTCTCACCGTCAATCTCAATCGCAATTTTGGATTCAGGAGATTCCAGCGCAAAATCGATATAACGGTGCCGACCGTAAATATCCACACAAGGATATTGCACTTGTAGATTTTCCGTCTTTTCCGGGCCAAACGCCTCACAGAACAGCTGAACAAACAGTTCTTCCGCACGGCTGTTGACACTGGTTGCTTTTGATAGCTCCATGATGGCCCTCCTTTTTACATTTTAAGCTTAATCATACCTAAATCAATAAACGGCCGTCCAATTTTTCTGTCCTTTTTTGAGAACATTCTCTACAAATCGCTTCGTCATCATCGCGATCATGTTGATAATATAGGGCTTTATATCTGCCATTACCTGTAACATAGAAACCTTCTTTCTTATATCGCTCATCTATATTTTCCTGTCATTGGTCAGTCATTGACTTGCTCCCACTGGACCCAAAAGCATTTTGCTGGAACTGTCATATTCTTTTCCTGTAAGTTCAGACCGAACAATATCATCATTCAACATTTTAATAAATGCCGCTGCTTCTTTTTGTGAAGAAATCACAATATGATCTTCTTCAAACTTGAACATCGTTTTATAGCGAGAATGCTTTTTCAGATTCTCTAACAAATCGTTCTTTTTCATCTGTAAAACAGGCGAATTCTTTGCCTTTAATAACTTCTTTGCATTTGTCAGCTTACTTTTATTTTCAAACGCAACAAACTTTTCAAGGCTATCTACAATATCCAGATCGCGAATAATCTCAATCGTCTTCTGTGCCCCCGCTCGTATGTATTGCTCAAACCCAAAAAATCTCTGCATAAGATCCATTTTCGCTGTAACAGCACTTGAAGAAAAGATTATTATATCTGCTCGTGAATCTATCTGCACAATATCGCTATCAATTTCATCGTACGTATCTCCAGTAAGTCTAGCTATTATGTTCTTACTTCGATCAATTCTTGATACAGAGTATATATGTTGATAAACCCAAAAGTACTGGTCATTCAAATTGATTTTAAAAAGAAATCCAGACAGTTTATTTCTATCACTTTCCGAGTAGTACTCTGTACGCTTTTCAGCATCATCAAGGAAAGCAAAGGGGCTATAACTCTCTGTCAGACTAATCTCATAAAATTCTTTCTTATTGTCTGCAATATTTTCTGATGTGTCAAATTCTGCATCATCTGCAAGATAGGTACAATTGATAAAGCCCGCCACCTTATCTTTCGTACTAGAAAGCAACTTATCTGTTGCCCTGATTTTTTTAGTTTGATATCCACTTTCATCGCGCAGACAGGCATATATTTCAATCCCGCAGACTGAACCAGAAAACATTATCGACTTAATCGATGCCTGAATTTCTTCCTTGGTCATTTGTTCATCTCCTTCATGTAGAGGACTGTATCATTAATCACTTTATATTCTACTGTGCTCGGATTTTTTAGAAATCCACCTTTTACTACAGCCAAGCAAACTTCATTATTAAAGTCAGGGTTACTTTTAAAGGTAACCTCATAGACTCGATATCCTAAAATTGCCAACACAGGATTCGCATAGTACAAATGTGTTTTGCTTAGCAGCGCACACATCATAACCACAATAATAAGGAATGTTACCGCTCCCTGAATCGTTCCTACATCATCAATCAAAAGCGGGATAATCATTGTCATAAAGAAATTCAAACTTGCGTCCTCTTTTTCTACGAAGGAAGAAAGTTGATACCCTTGTTTCTTATCAGTCCATCTAAATGCCGTAAAAGAAATAAAAGATATGACTGCTGCTAAAATCCATGTAGCACATAACAAAAACACAACAATCAGCACATTATTAAGGCGAACAAACTCTCCCCAATATGACTGATTTTCAGCAAGTTCGCTGACGGGGGTAAATTTGAAATTGCGTACAATAGTCAAAAAAGCCAATGGACTCAATGATTGCAGCATTAGCTTATGTTTCAAGCTTAAATTCATTGACGCACCTCCATAAAGCTTACAGTTCAACAAATATCCTTTTGAATACCAGTGAAGTAAATATATCCTCTACTTGTTTAGCCAATTCTTTCGAATGGATTCGTGCCCCCAGCTCGATATTTCCTTCCTGTCCATGATATGAAAGGTTTGCGGATGTAATCAGCGTATCCGTTTGATCAACAGAAATTACCTTTGCATGAAGAGCAGACATTTTATCTTCCTGTTTTGGATAGTTATAAATTCGCAGAAATTTTCCCTTATAGCAGCATAAACGGTCAAAGGCCTTCTGACTCTCAATGTCATTCACAAAAAATTTCACGAGAACGCCTTCTTGGCTCTTTTGAATTACACAATCGACTAACTCGGCAAAATAATCCGAGAGGGAGTACCCGGTAATCAGAATGCTCTTCCTAGCTCCCATAAGCATTTCTCTTACGGTAACCTTTGTCGGTTTTGTTTTCAACGCAAAAGAAGGTGGCGCTGTAACAACTAATTCAGCGCTATCATCGTTACTTTGGGCAGTCGCTGAAACCATAGCAAGAATTTCATGAGCTTCTTTTTCAGAAAGAGATGGGTATCTCTTCTGAATGGCTCTAATAGACTCATTTCCACCAGATATAGCATCTGTGAGAATTTTGTTTAACAAAATATCTAAGCTTATACTTCCAGTTGACATAGTTCTTCCACCAAAGTTTTAAAATAAGACTGATTTTCTCTTCCGTCAATAGGCACAATTAGTCCGCGATCCAACATGCGATTTCCATTCTCGCAAGCTGTTTCTGAGATCATACAGCAGGAATGGCACGCCGCGCCATTTGAATTATTACCAGCAGGCACATTGTTAAGGCATTCCGGATCATTTGTGCAAACCAGTGCTTCCTGGAAAGCGTCTTTCATTAAAACAATAAGCTGATCAATATTTCCCAATTCTACAAGTCCACCAAGTGAGCCTTCTTTATCGGCACTTCCGGTATAGAGCAACACACCAGACATATCATCCCCAAAATAAATACGCTCACGAATAGCGGATGAAGAGTACCCCGAGGACATTGACATCTGCTTAATCAACAAATGTGCGAATGTATGCATCAGGACATACCTTGCATCTCGTAATGTGGTAACAGTCCATTCTTTAGATTCACAGAATTCCTTATAACACTGCGCATATTTCTGAGAAAGTGCTCCCAGTTCTGGATCTCTCAACCACGCATCAATACTATCCCTATTAAACTCAATAAAGACACCTTCACCGTGCACTTCTGCAGCAGGAAGCCATTTTTCAGTCTTACCCTTATTTAGATAAACGATATTTGTCTGCTCATCAGCATCTGGATCCGGAGCATCTACACGGGTGAAGCCAAGCAGCACTCTCACTTCTCTTAATCGTGTAATGCGAATGACTCTCTTAAAATACGGGAGCAGATAATCCGGAAGCGGATCCTCCTCAGCCTTAAAATGTTTTTTGTTGGAGGCGTACACAGGATCTGCGTGATGCGTAATGGCGTTGTATTCCATCTGCTTAATCTCAGTAAATTCCTTGATGTTCTGTTGCCTGCGTTCTAACGCTGCATCGAATTCATCTTTGGCATAAGCACCGAAATAGAGCTCGTAAATTTTAGCCACGCCATCGTCACCCATTAGAGTCTTAGCCAGTTCAATATCTCGCAAATTGATAAGGAAAAGAAAGTCAAACAAATATAATAAGCCCGTCTGAAAGATAATCTTATACCTTTCAGACGGGCTGCTTTGTTATGGTTTTGCGGTGCTTATTCCGGTATCTCACCCACAAAGTTGTAGATGATTTTCACTTCCTGCTGTTTCTGTCCATCCACTTTCTTCATTTCGCCGACTACAATCCGGCTGATCAGACGGTGCAGCATGGCTTCGTCCAGTTCCTGAATGGCAGCATACTGGCGGATTTCATGGATAAAGGTCTGTATATCGCTTTCCTGGGATTCTGTACGGCGTATCAGCAGAGACAGGTCTTGCAGGCGTTTCCGGTTCGCTTCCTGTTCCTGCTCCATAGCGGAGGTCAGCTTCAGAAAGCGCTGTTCCGATAAAATCCCCTTTGCCTTATCGGTGTACAGATTCAAAAACAAATCGTCGATTTCCTGGTTCCGGACTTCCAGTTTTTCACATTCCCTCTGTACCTCGGAAGCGTCTGTCTGGTACTGGCGCTCCATTCGGCGGCACAACCGGCTATAAAACGCATCCGCAGGCTTGTCGTCCCCTGCCACCCGCAGCATTCTGCGTTTCGAAGAGCAGGTATCCACCAGAAGATTCACGATTTGATGGATGGTGTCCTCCTCATCCGGGCAGACCCGGAGCAGCAAGTCCACCTCCAACGACTGCATAAAATACGCTTCCAGCCGTGTGCGCTCATCCAGTTCGTCCTCCGCGTCGGAAGAGAAAGGATCAGGTTCACTCCCCTCGGTTTTATTCCACTCAGTCTTATTTCTTCGTTGTTTTGCCGTTTCCTGCTGCGCTGAATCCGCGGCACCGGAACTGTTCTTTTCGCGATTCCGGAAACGCGGGTCTGCAAAGTTTTTGACGTAAATCAGATTTGGTTTTCCCAGCCCGCGCCGTTTGCGCTCAATCAGTCCAAACTTTTCCAATTCCCGGAACAGTTTGGTTGCCTTGTTGTCTGCGCAGCCCAGTGCATCCATCACTTCCTGCACAGGAAAAATGATATACACCCTTCCCTGCTCATCCAGCCATCCGTTTTTCACCGACAGCCCCATGCGGTCCAACAGGATGCCGTACAGCGTTTTGGCATCGGTGGACAAGTCAACTAGAGTGAGAAATTGTTGCTCACTTTGCATCCATTGAAAAACGTACATATTTAAAAGCATGTTGTGCTACCAAAAGTAACGGGCAAGGATGAGATATTTTTCAGTTTTGCTTGGCATTTTGTCTTTTTTCAGATTTCAGCGTATAAAAAAGCGGACAACCGTTTTGGGGTTGTCCGCAGAAGGATGTATTGTTTTCGTCACTCGATAAATGGGAAGTTGTCAATTACCCTTTGCCTCAGCGTAACGTTCCTTTCCCCACCAATTCGGCATAAGTTCTTTTAATGTTACAGTTTCTCGTTTTTCATAATCAACCATGATTTCCATATCTTCGTTTGCTTCATTTAATTGATAAAAGAATTCCTGACAAGCACCACATGGCATGCCGCTCCCGCCTCCGTTTGGCGCGCTGTCGCGGAATGCTATAAATCTTTTTATTTTTGTCTGACCACTGTTAGCATACATATTCAATGCGGCAAGTCTATCGGCACAAATATTCATCACTCCGCTGCAGCTTTCAATGCAGAATCCCGTATAGATATCTCCGTTTTCAGCTTCTATTGCACAAACTACATTGTGCGCATATATAAAGGGAGATACTTCTTCTGGATGATATTGCTCTTTCGCCTTCTCATACATTCTTTTCCAAATATCCATTTGAATTTCCTCCACAACTTCCGAGTTATCCCCCTCAATATACCACGCTTTTTCCCCTGCAAAAAAGCTGCTGCGCACAAAAGGCTTCTCCGGCAACTATCCGCGCCCCGGCTCATACAATCTAACAACTATGTACCGGGAGGGATATCGTGTGCTGCTGACCTTACTACAATTTTTCGCCACAAAATTTCTGTTTCTGGCGCTCCATCTGGAAAGCGGCTGCTTTCCGCGTCCGCTCACAGCCCGGGAAGAGGCCGCCGCTTTCAGCGCCCTGCGCGCCGGGGATGCCGCCGCCCGGGAAAAGCTGATCCGCCACAATCTGCGGCTGGTGGCGCACATCGTAAAAAAATATTACGCCCTGCCGGGCGACCAAGAGGATCTTGTTTCCATCGGCACCATCGGGCTGATGAAAGCGGTAGATACCTTTGATGCCACACGCAAGGCGCGGTTTTCCACTTATGCCAGCCGCTGCATTGAAAACGAGATCCGTATGCAGTTCCGGCGGGAGCGCAAAAGCGGGCAGACCGTCTCCCTACAAGAGTCCTTAGAGGCAGACGGGGACTCGGCGCTGACCTTAGCGGACGTGATACAGGACGGCTTTTGCATGGAGGACAGCTGTGAGCGGCAGGAGGATGTCCGGCGGCTGCGGCAGCTGCTGGACACCCTGCCCGCCCGGGAGCGGCAGATCTTACCGCTGCGGTACGGGCTGGCAGGGGAGCC
>ENA-OPCI01000194-OPCI01000194.1-human-gut-metagenome-genome-assembly--contig:-NODE-194-length-41586-cov-5.279839_pt1 | contig 41586 bp, 30 predicted proteins | sample MGYA00241564_ERZ501479 | MGnify/ENA primary metagenome ERZ501479 (study PRJEB25962, sample SAMEA2042630) | human gut metagenome | biome: human gut; feature: human-associated habitat; material: faeces...
CGGGATATTCGTTGCCATACCTACTGCAATACCGGATGCTCCATTTACCAACAAGTTAGGAATCCGTGTCGGCATGACAGTAGGTTCCTGCAACGTGTCATCAAAATTATTCTGAAAATCAACAGTTTCCTTATAAAGATCCTGCATCATCTCTTCACCTATTTTCTTTAATCTTGCTTCCGTATAACGCATGGCAGCAGGGCTGTCACCATCAACAGAGCCGAAGTTACCTTGACCATCTACCAACGGATATCTCATAGCCCAGTCCTGAGCCATCCTGACCAAAGCTCCATACACGGAAGAGTCACCATGCGGGTGATATTTACCCAAAACTTCACCTACAATTCTTGCTGATTTCTTATAAGCTTTATCGGAGGTATTTCCCAGTTCAATCATACCATATAAGATACGTCTATGAACCGGTTTAAAGCCGTCGCGAACATCCGGGAGGGCGCGCGCAACAATTACTGACATTGAGTAATCAATGTACGACGACTTCATTTCCTCTTCGATGTTAATCTTTATAATTCTGTCTTGTTCTAGCATTTAAACAAATATTAATTATACATCTTTTTGGTTTACCAAAAACCACGCTAAAGTACTACTTTTATACGACATACGAAACAAAACCCATAAAAAAGTTAAGTCCATTAAATGTTTTTACTTATATAAGTAAAAAGTATCCCTATACCTTATTCTATAGTATATAGTGATTATCACTCCCACTTCTCATTTACTTTGTGAATAGTTTGCTATAACCCTTATTTTTGTTTAATCCATTTAGTCTGTCAAAGCTTGGCATACATTTTGTTATGCTAATATAAATAAGAAAACAATGGTATGCATTGTTATTATGTGTATCTTTGCACACTGGGAAATAAACACTATACTTTAGGAGGACGATAAATTTATGAACAATCAATTTACACAAAGAGTGTCCGATATCATCATGTATAGCAAGGAAGAAGCCAACAGGCTGCGGAATAGCTATATTGGTCCCGAACACTTGTTGTTGGGACTGATACGTGAAGGTGAAGGAAAAGCTATCGAGATCTTATTTAATTTACAAATAAACTTACAGGACATAAAAAATCAGTTGGAGACCATTGTGAAAAACAATGTGGAAAATGACACCACCTATGACGAGAATATTAGCTTTAATGACAAAGCATCCAAAGTGTTAAAGTTATGTATTCTGGAAGCTAAGTTATTGAGAAACATTGCAGCTGACTCCGAACATATTTTATTAGCAATTATGAAGGTCAAGGATAATACAGCTTTCCACGTCTTGGAAAGCAATGGCGTAACATACGAAAAAATTAAACTCACTTTACAGCCAGATCCCCATGCAGGTCTGGGGTTCAGTGAGGACGAGGATGAAGACGAAGATATACGTCAGAGTCCAAGTGGCAATAAATCAAATGCAGCACAACAACAGGCACGTCCGGCACAAAAAAAGCCAGCTAATGACACTCCTGTACTCGACAATTTTGGCACAGATATGACAAGAGCTGCCGAAGAAGGAAAACTGGATCCTGTAGTTGGCCGGGTGAAGGAAATAGAGCGACTGGCACAAATATTGAGCCGTCGCAAGAAAAACAACCCTATTTTGATTGGCGAACCGGGAGTCGGCAAATCTGCCATTGTTGAGGGACTTGCATTACGGATTGTGGAAAAGAAAGTATCACGTATCTTATTTGACAAACGAGTGATAGCTCTTGATATGACTGCCGTTGTCGCAGGCACTAAATATCGTGGACAATTCGAGGAACGTATTCGTTCCATTTTGAACGAGTTGAAGAAGAATCCTAACATCATTCTTTTCATCGATGAAATCCACACTATTGTGGGAGCAGGTTCTGCAGCGGGCTCAATGGATGCGGCCAATATGTTGAAACCCGCATTGGCCAGAGGCGAGATTCAATGCATCGGAGCGACGACATTGGACGAATACCGCCAAAATATTGAAAAAGACGGTGCATTGGAACGCCGGTTCCAAAAGGTTATTGTAGAACCAACAACTGCAGAAGAAACACTTCAGATTTTGAAAAATATCAAAGATAAATACGAGGATCATCATAATGTGAACTATACAGATGCGGCCCTTGAAGCCTGTGTAAAACTGACAGACCAATATATCACAGACCGTAACTTCCCTGATAAAGCGATAGATGCTTTAGATGAAGCCGGTTCGCGCGTACATCTTACTAATATCACTGCTCCCAAAGAAATTGAAGAACAGGAAAAACTGATTGATGAGATGAAATCTCTTAAAAATGAAGCTGTCAGATTACAAAATTTCGAACTAGCCGCCAGTTATCGTGACAAAGAGAAAGAATATACGAACCAGCTTGATACTCTGAAGGAAGAATGGGAAAAAAGCCTGAAGGAAAATCGGGAAACGGTAGATGACGAACAAATAGCCGAAGTCGTTTCCATGATGTCAGGCGTACCTGTGCAAAGAATGGCACAGGCTGAAGGAATGAAATTATTAGGAATGAAAGACGATCTGCTTTCTAAAGTTATCGGTCAAGACAAAGCAATCGCCACACTGGTAAAAGCTATTCAAAGAAGCCGTGTAGGTCTGAAAGATCCTAATAAACCGATTGGTACATTCATGTTTCTAGGTCCGACAGGTGTCGGCAAGACTCATCTGGCTAAGGAGTTAGCGAAACTAATGTTCGGTTCGGCAGATGCACTTATCCGCATTGACATGAGTGAATATATGGAAAAATTCACCGTATCCCGTCTGGTAGGAGCACCTCCCGGATATGTAGGTTATGAAGAAGGCGGACAGCTGACGGAGAAAGTAAGACGTAAACCCTACTCCATCGTTTTATTGGATGAAATTGAAAAAGCGCATCCCGATGTATTCAACATACTGTTGCAAGTGATGGATGAAGGTCGGTTGACTGACAGTTATGGCAGAACTGTAGACTTTAAAAATACCATAGTTATCATGACATCCAATATTGGAACCCGCCAACTTAAAGAATTCGGAAAAGGAATCGGATTTGCCGCCCAAATCCGTACAGATGACAAAGAATACTCGCGCAACGTGATTACAAAAGCTTTGAATAAGTCTTTTGCGCCCGAATTCATCAATCGTTTGGACGAAATAATAACTTTCGACCAACTCGACCTGAATGCACTGACTCGGATTATCGATATTGAACTTAAGGGTCTTTACAGTCGTGTGGAACACATTGGTTATAAGCTTGTTATCGACGAAGATGCCAAAAAGTTTGTAGCCACCAAAGGTTACGATGTACAGTTTGGAGCACGCCCATTGAAACGTGCCATCCAAAACAACTTGGAGGATGGCATCTCCGAACTGATACTTGGATCAGAAATGGCAGCTGGTGACACGATCAAGGTAAGCTATGACAAAGAAAAAGACATCATTGTCATGACTGTGGAAAAGTAAAGAGTCCAAAGTTCTTCAAAAAATAACAGACAAAATGTCAGATATCACTGTATCTGGCATTTTTTTTGCCCATCATCCAACAAAAAGACGATTCAAACGTATATATAACATAATAACTTAAAACCATAAATAGTATGCAAAAAGGAAATATTGGGGTAACCACTGAGAACATTTTCCCCATCATCAAAAAGTTCTTATACAGTGATCATGAAATATTCCTCCGTGAATTAGTTTCTAATGCAGTAGATGCCACACAGAAGCTGAAAACCCTTGCATCTAAAGGTGAATTCAAAGGAGAGATGGGAGATCTTACCATTAAAGTAAGCTTAGGAAAAGATACCATCACCATTTCCGACCGGGGTATCGGACTTACAGCCGAAGAGATCGACAAATATATCAATCAGATAGCTTTTTCAGGCGCTAACGACTTCCTTGAAAAATATAAAGATGATGCCAATGCCATCATCGGACACTTTGGTCTGGGATTCTATTCTGCCTTCATGGTAGCCAAAAAAGTGGAAATCATCACAAAATCCCACCAAGAAGGAGCACAAGCTGTGAAATGGACTTGCGACGGAAGCCCTGAGTTTACTATCGAAAATGTTGAAAAAGAAAGCCGCGGATCGGATATTATCCTTTATATAGATGATGACTGCAAAGAATTTCTGGAAGAAACACGTATTTCTTCATTGCTGACTAAATATTGCCGCTTCCTTCCTATCCCCATTGCATTCGGCAAAAAGAAAGAATGGAAAGATGGAAAGCAGGTTGAAACAAATGAAGACAATGTAATCAACGAAACCTATCCTTTATGGACACGCAAACCGGTAGAACTGAAAGACGAAGATTATAAGAAATTCTATCGGGAGTTATATCCTATGGCAGACGAACCTCTGTTCTGGATCCACGTGAATGTGGATTATCCGTTCAATCTGACAGGTATTCTGTACTTCCCGAAAGTGAAGAGCAACATTGAATTACAAAAAAACAAAATCCAACTTTACTGTAACCAGGTCTATGTCACCGACTCGGTAGAAGGTATTGTTCCAGACTTCCTGACCCTGTTACACGGAGTGATTGACTCACCGGATATCCCGTTGAACGTATCCCGTTCTTACTTGCAGAGCGATTCCAACGTGAAGAAAATCTCCACTTATATTTCTAAGAAAGTATCAGACCGCCTGCAAGCCATTTTTAAGAATGACCGCAAAGAATTCGAGGAGAAATGGGATGATTTGAAAATTTTCATCAACTACGGCATGTTAACCCAAGAAGAGTTCTACGAAAAGGCTAATAAATTTGCTCTGCTGAAAGACACAGATGACAAATATTACACTTACGAAGAATACCAAAGCTTGATCAAAGATAACCAAACAGATAAGGACGGCAACTTGATTTATCTGTATGCTACCCATGCAGACGAACAATACAGCTACATTGATGCGGCCAAGAACAAAGGCTACAACGTATTGCTCATGGACGGCCAGCTGGACGTACCGATGATCAACATGCTGGAACAGAAGTTCGAAAAGAGTCACTTCACCCGTGTGGATAGCGACATCGTAGACCGCCTGATTGTGAAGGAAGGCCAGAAGGGTGAAGAACTTCCGCACGACAAACAAGAAGTGCTCAGTTCTTTGTTCAAGGGACAGATGCCGAAGGTAAAGAAAACAGAATTCCACGTAGAAGCACACGCACTGGGCGAAAACAATGCGCCGATTGTCATCACACAGGCTGAATACATGCGCCGTATGAAAGACATGGCCAGCATCCAGCCGGGCATGAGTTTCTATGGTGAAATGCCCGATATGTTCAACCTGGTATTGAATAGCGACCACCGCCTGATCAAGCAGGTATTGAGCGATGCCGAAACAGCTTGTGCGGAAAAACTCGTACCGGTAGAATCTGAAATCGCCATGCTGACTCTCCGTCGTAACGAACTCCAGAAAGCACAGGAAGGAAAGAAAGATGAAGAAATCCCGACTGCCGAAAAAGACGAACTGAGTGAGGTAGAAAAGAAGATTGAAGCGCAAAAGACCGAAAAGGAAAACATCCTGAACGGTTATGCTGTCGGCAACAAAGTGGTTCACCAGCTTATCGACCTGGCCTTGTTGCAAAACAACATGCTGAAGGGTGAAGCCCTGACCAACTTTGTAAAACGAAGCGTGGAAATGATCTGATTTTCCCCCATAAAATAAGGAAAGCCATTCTTGCAGGTATGCAGGAATGGCTTTTTTTGTGCTTTTTATGCCCGTGGATAGAAGATAATTTGTACATTTGCCCAGAAACACGCAAGCAGACAACCATGGAAAACAAAACCGAATTGATATTAATCCGCATCAGCGGAGTGGACCGACCGGGACTGACCGCATCGGTGACTGCCATCTTGTCTAAATATCAGGTAGACATTATGGACATCGGACAAGCTGACATTCACAGTACCTTGTCACTGGGTATTCTTTTCAAATGTTCCGATCAGGATTCCGGAAATATCATGAAGGAATTGCTTTTCAAGGCTTCTGACTTGGGTATCAATATCCGCTTCTATCCTATCAGCGACGAAGAGTATGAAACGTGGGTAAACCTGCAAGGAAAGAACCGCTACATTCTGACGCTATTGGGCAGAAAACTTACGGCACAACAGATTGCCGGTGCTACCAAGCTTTTAGCAGAGCAACAACTGAACATCGACGGTATCCGTCGTCTGACCGGACGTATTCCCCTGGACGAGAAAAAGGCAAACGTGAGAGCCTGCATCGAATTTTCGGTGAGAGGTACTCCCAAAGACCGTGAAGAGCTACAAAGCCAGCTCATGCAGCTCAGCGCTTCACTGGGCATGGACTTCTCGTTCCAGCAAGACAATATGTACCGTCGTATGCGCCGACTCATCTGCTTTGATATGGATTCCACCCTCATTGAAACGGAGGTCATCGACGAACTGGCCATACGGGCCGGTGTGGGCGACCAAGTGAAAGCCATCACGGAAAGAGCCATGCGTGGCGAAATCGACTTCTGCGAAAGTTTCAAGGAACGGGTAGCCCTGCTCAAGGGACTGGATGAAAGCGTGATGCGCGACATTGCCGAACACCTCCCAATTACCGAAGGAGTGGAACGTCTGATGTTCGTCCTCAAACGCTACGGATACAAGATTGCCATTTTGTCGGGAGGTTTCACGTATTTCGGCAACTACCTGAAAGAGAAATTCGGCATTGACTATGTCTATGCCAACCAGCTGGAAATCGTGGATGGCAAGCTAACCGGCCGCTATTTAGGTGACATCGTAGACGGAAAACGAAAGGCGGAATTGCTCCGCCTGCTGGCACAGGTAGAAAACGTGGACATCGCACAGACAATTGCCGTGGGCGATGGAGCCAACGACCTGCCCATGCTTTCTACGGCAGGACTGGGAATCGCCTTCCATGCCAAACCGAAGGTCGTGGCTAATGCGCAACAGGCCATCAATACCATCGGACTGGATGGCGTGTTGTATTTTTTAGGATTCAAGGATTCCTATCTGGACGAACGCGGCAAATTATAATGACAAGATAACATTACTATATGAAGTTTTCGGAACTGAACTTAGAAGATAGCGTCCTCGATGCCTTGGACGCAATGAATTTCCAGGAATGTACGCCCGTGCAGGAACATACCATCCCTGTCATCCTGGAAGGGAAAGACCTGATTGGCGTGGCCCAGACAGGTACGGGAAAAACGGCGGCCTACCTGCTTCCGGTGTTGAACCAGTTGAGCAAGGGAGGTTATCCAGAGGATGCCATCAATTGTATCATCATGTCGCCCACCCGCGAACTGGCCATGCAGATTGACCAGCAGATGGAGGGTTTCTCCTATTTCATGCCGGTGTCAAGCGTGGCGGTGTATGGAGGAAACGACGGTATCCGTTTTGAGCAGGAAAAGAAAGGGCTGACTTTGGGAGCGGATGTAGTAATCGCTACTCCGGGACGTCTGATCAGCCACTTAAGCTTAGGTTATGTGGACTTGTCGAAAGTATCTTTCTTCATCCTCGACGAAGCAGACCGCATGCTCGATATGGGATTCTCGGACGACATCATGCAGATTGTCAAGTATCTTCCCAAGGAACGGCAGACCATTATGTTCTCCGCCACCATGCCGACCAAAATCCAGCAACTGGCCAAGACCATTCTTCACGACCCGGTGGAAGTGAAACTGGCCGTATCCAAGCCGGCGGAAAAAATCATTCAAGCCGCTTACATCTGCTACGAGGCACAGAAACTGGGCATCATCCAGTCGCTGTTCCAGTCCCAGCAACCGGAGCGTGTCATCATCTTTGCCTCTTCCAAGCTGAAGGTGAAAGAAGTGACCAAGGCCCTGAAACGCATGAAGCTGAACGTGGGCGAAATGCACTCCGACCTGGAGCAAAGCCAGCGCGAAGAAATCATGCACGAGTTCCGCAACCGCCGCATCGACATCCTGGTGGCTACCGACATCGTGGCCCGTGGGATCGACATCGACGACATCCGCCTGGTCATCAACTACGACGTGCCGCATGATAGCGAGGACTACGTACACCGCATCGGACGTACGGCCCGTGCCAACAACGACGGATGCGCCATCACTTTTGTAAGTGAAACCGAACAGACCCGTTTCAAGCAAATCGAAACATTCTTAGGAAAAGATATTTACAAACTCCCCGTACCTGAAGAACTGGGCGAAGGTCCGGTATATGCTCCCCGCACTTCCAGAAAAGAAGGAGGCAAACAGGTGAAGAATTTCTCCCGCAACAAAAAAGGCGGATGGAAAAAGAAAGGGGGAAACCATGCGAAAAAGCAGGGAGAAAGAACGGTCAAGAACTAAACATAAAATTTCCTGTTTTTAGTCTCAATTATACTAATTCATGAGACTAAAAGCAGGAAATTTTTACTTTAGAAATCCTTTTTTCAAAGCACTCGCTTAACCTATTATTAATTACATATCTAATTTTATAAATCTATTCTCTAGAAGCTTTTGCATTCCATACTAACAATGCACAAATAACAGATAAAAGCGCTGCACCTATCCAAAAATAATTTATAGCCGTAAAATCATAAACATCTTGACCATCTACGATAGTCTTATTTCCTTCTATCAATATTCCACTCATTACATCTTGAATTCCAGCACCTACATAACTAGCTATACCAACTACGCCGAGGGCCGCACCAGAGGCATTTCTTGGTGCTATATCCACAGCCATTAACCCTCCAAGGAAACAAAGAAGTACACCTATCCCAAGGCCAAACATTATCATTGCAATAACATCCAGCCAGTAATGTACACCAGGAACTAACAAAAATATAGATAAAGCACCAACATTAAGTAACCCAAATATCAATGCTGGAATATTTCTTCTCCCATTAAACAACTTATCTGAGATATAACCAGAGAAAGCTGTTCCAACTATACCACATACAGAATTAACTGATATAATAAAACTTGCATCAAGTGTACTATAACCTTTTTGTGCTTCAAGATAAAAAACTCCCCAACTATTAACTGCATAACGACTAATATACATAAAAGCACTTGATAAAGCTAATATCCATATAGCAGGCATTAATAGAACTTGCTTTTGAGCCTCATTATAATCCGCTGTATTTTCAGTAGTTTGAACTTTCTTAATATTAGAAGGAAGTCCCTTACTCTCTGGAGAGTCATGAAAAAAATTCCATATAATCAAAGTACCTAATAAACCAAGCAGACCAGCACCCCAAAATCCATATCTCCAACCTAATGCAGATACAATTGAAGCTACTATAATAAAAGTAAGCGCCTCACCTATATTATGACTAGCAGACCAAAAACCATAAAAAGAGCCTCGTTCTTTATCATCAAACCAGCGAGAAAGCCCTACAACACAAGATGCAGCCCCCATTGACTGAAACCAACCACTTATACCCCAAAGTACGGCAAAAAGAATAAAAGAGTTTGTAAAACCAAGAGCTAAATTTACAAGAGAAGTTATCAATAGTCCCGTTGACATAAATCTATTGATATTACTTCTATCAGCCATAAAACCATTGGTAAATTTTCCTATTGCATAAGTAAAAAATAATACAGAACCTATTATACCCAGCTCTGTTTCTGAGAATATTCCTTCCTCTACAATTGGCTTTTTCACAACATTTAAACTTAATCTACATACATAATACATACCATAGCCAAATGTTGCTGAAAGAAAAGTTGACCATTTGTAAATCCGCATCTTCTTTTTTATTTCTTCAGACGAACTATAATTACAAGACTTTGGTGTTGAGACTCTATAAAAGTCTATTACTGATTTTAATATCATATTTATTCCAATTCTTTTAATAAATAATATCTTAAATCACTGCCAGGAATGTAATTTAAAACTTCCATTCCTAACCGCTGTGCTGTATAGCAGTTTTTTAATGAATCGTCTACAAACAATGTTTCATTCACGTCTATTCCGCTATCTTCAATAACCATTTTAAATATTCGTTCATCAGGCTTTGAGGAATGAAGCATATATGACAAATACACTCCATCAAATATATCGTTTACATTTAATCCATTATAACTAAAAACTGTTCCAGAATATCTATTCCAGTGTATAGAGTTTGTATTACTAAGAAGATACAAATTGTATTTTCTTTTTAAAGAAACCAATAATTCAAGTTTATAAAGAGGTACTTTTCCAAGCATTGAATTCCATATAAAATCAATTTCCTCATCTGTAAGGTTTGAAGATGAACATAAACGAAATTCATTTCTAAATTGTTTATCCGAAATCACACCCATTTCATGCTCGAGAAAAAAACCAGCTTTATGAGTACTATTAACTTCTCTATTTGTAAACTTCACACCTACTTTTTTACACTCTTCTATAAAGTTTTCAGGCCTGACATCAATCAACACATTTCCCCAATCGAAAATAATATTTTTTATTTTATTCATGATTTTTCATTTAAAGTCATATATTTATTGCCTACAAAATTTTTAGATCTTGCAGGCAATAAATATCATTGATATACATCTAGCTATATCATTCACATATATCGTCTTTTGTATAAAAGAGAAAACAACATAACTCAATTCAATTATACTCTTCTATCATTTATGCAAATTCCGACTTCTCAAATATGTTAACAAATAAGCTGGACGATCAGTTTGTATGATTCTACACCCCAACTTATCTATCAAATAACCATAACCATCCTCCAAATTACCTAAAGACATATCATCATCATGTCCACCAGCCATTGTATTCCACAAAGTATTATACCAAATTAACGACTTACCTTTTAAAGTCTCTTTAATTTTATATGGGAGTTTGTTAGAATCCTTTTCAAAAAGCAGCTCAAAAGCTACAGGAGATAAATCAGAAACAAACTTATTAATTTCTATTTCAGCATTCTGATTGTCTAAATCTACAATCGGCATATAAATTACATCCCTTAAATAATGCCCATACAAAGATTTAACTTCTTTCACAGATTTTCTCCCCTTCATAATAACCTGTTTTGTAGTACCTGTCTTTTCTAATAAAGGTACAACCATATCAAAATATCGGTCTGCTTTATCAAGATTAACCAATATTTTACCTTTTACAAGAAGTAAAGCTTCTTCCAAAGTTGGAATTTTATGAATTGTTTTAATAGCACAACCATTTCTTAAATTTAATTTACGAATTTCATCTAAAGTATATTTGCTAACGTTTCCTTTACCTGTAGTTGTACGGTCTAATGTATTATCATGCATTAAAATTAAAACACTATCTTTTGTACATTGCAAGTCTAACTCAACAATATCTACTCCCATTTCTATTGCACTATTAATACCTTCTAAAGAATTTTCAGGATAGTTTCTCCAATCACCACGATGGGCAGCTACTAAAACAGTGCTTTCATCACAAGTCTGTAATTTTGTCAATATATTATCAACATTTGTCTGTGCAAACAATTGACTTGAAAACAGAATAATAAATATCAAGATTGTATTTTTCATAATTTAGTCCTTTAATTATAAAATTAGGGTATTTAAATACCCTAATTTTATTTTTACATATTAATAATTTATCCAATAATGTATCCTTCGTTCTGCCAATCAGATTTATCATTGACATTTTCAATTTCAGTTTGAGGAATAGGATACAAAACTCTATATGAATCAACACCTACAAAAACTTCATTAAAAATATTTGTACGAACAATGTCAAACCATCTATCACATTCCAAAGCTAATTCTAAACGTCGTTCTTTATGAATCGCTTTTCTAAGACTTTCCTTTGATACAAAATCAGATAATTCTTTATCAGGTAGTCCTGCATTATTACGTACTGCATTCAATGCATCTAAAGCACCTTGAGTAGGCGATTGAGATAATTCATTTAACGCTTCTGCATACATTAACATTACATCAGCACAACGCAACACCGGAAAATCAGAACTTGTTTCATTATTTGTAGCAGGAGTATCAAACTTTCCCGGTCTCTCACCGCTACCAGTAGGAGCCAAAAGAAACTTTCTATTATCATTATCACTTTCAAACTCACTTTGCGGTAAAGATATTACATTACCATTATCATTATTACGATAACGATTATTCTGATGAACAGACTCACCTATGCCGCCTTTCAAATATTGAACCGCAAAAATAATATCCTTACTAGTCTTAAGATTGTTTGGAAAAGTTTCAGGTGTTGGAACTAAACTCAATTCTTTACCTTCTTTTATAACAGAAACAATAGGGGTAAGTTCTTCATATACTTTATCATAATTCTCCATATATAAATAAACTTTAGCCAATAAAGCACATGCTGCATAAGACGTTACCCTTCCTTTCTCCTCATCAGGCCATTCGCTTGGTAATGATTTTGCAACATTCAAGTCTTCAATGATTTGATTATAAATAACTGATACCTCTTCACGCTTATTGTTCCTTGCATCTTCTACTGTTTGCGGCTCTGTTACCAATGGAACCTTTCCCCATAATCTTACTAAATTAAAATAAGATAAAGCCCTAACAAACGATACCTGTCCTACTATTTCATTATATTTATCCTCTGTCATTTTCACGGATTCTACATTATGAAGGACAAGATTACAACGATAAATTGTTTTATAAAGTGAACTCCATGCATCTGATAAATTTGTATTAGCAGGAGTTTCTGTAAAAACTTCTATCTGATACCTGACACCACCTCCAGCACCAGAATTATCATCCATTACATTGTCACCTCTAATTTCCATCAATGTCATAAAATTACCACCATACTGACTACTAGATTGAAGTTCGTCATACACTCCTATCACAGCACCTTCCAAACCTTTTACATCATTATAAAATGTTTCTTCAGTAGGGAAATCTATAGGTTTCAAATCCAAAAAATCATTGCAACCAGTCATTATCAAACCGGCAAAAACATATGATATAATTCGTTTCATATTTCTAAATAATTAAATATTAATTAAAATGTAAGGTTAACTCCAAGAGAAATTGTTCTGGCCAATGGATATACTCCATAATCTTCTCCATTAGTTGTTACAGAATTTCTATTAGAAACTTCTGGATTATATCCTTCATAACGAGTAAATGTAAATGGATTTTGTATAGAACAATAAATACGAGCAGCTTGTAAACAAACCTTATTTACCAGACTCATAGGGAATGTATATCCTAAAGATATATTTTTTATTCTTAAATAAGATCCATCTTCAACGTGCCATGTAGAAGTTGTTCCATTCTGTCCTTTACTTACACGATTAGCACGAACATTCATACCACTTCCTGGATTATCTTCAGACTTCCACCGATCCAATGCTCCTTTATAATTGTTCATATTCCCTTCATGATTATAAAAATAACGTCGAGACAAATTCAATATTTCATTTCCATAAACACCTTGGAAAATAACTCCCAAATCTATTCCTTTCCATGCAATATTAGCACCGAATCCATAAGTGAAATCAGGCATATAATTCCCGACTATAGCTCTGTCGGTATCTGAAATATCCAAAATACCATCACCATTAACATCCTTAAATTTAAAATCACCAGGTTTTGTATCAGCTAAACCATAATTTGAAGGAGAGTCAACATAATGCAATGAAGCATCTACTTCCGCCTGATTTTTATAAACACCTTCTACTACTGGTAAATAATATGAACCGATTGGTTCCCCTACCCTAGTTATAAAATAAGCATTACCTACAGATCCAGAAGATATTATATCTGCATTACCTGGTCCAAGTGCTTTTACCTCATTTATATTCTTTGAGATATTAAAATATGCACTCCAAGTAACATCTCCCATCTGATGGTTAGTTGAAATATTAAATTCAATACCTTTATTATTTACTTTACCTATATTCTCTAATCTTGTAGTATAACCAGTAGTCATTGGAACTGGAACATTCAACAATAGATCATAAGTATTACTATTATACAAATCAAGACCTAATGTTAAGCGATTTTTAAATAATGTAGCATCAAAACCGACATTAACTTGAGCTGTCTTTTCCCATTTCAAATCAGGATTAGGCATACTCTTCGGAGCAGCACCTTTAATTGCATCTGGACTTGAACCTCCCAAAACATAGCTATAGTAAGCCAACTCTCCTTGTGCTCCATAATTAGGTATATTAAAATTACCAGTCAAACCATAACTTGCTCTTAACTTTAAATCATCAATAAATTCAAGCGAATTCATAAATTTTTCTTCTGAAATACGCCATCCAAGAGAAACGGAAGGGAAATATCCCCAACGATTATTTTTACCAAACCGTGAAGCGCCATCAGCACGTAAAGCCCCTGTTATCATATATTTACCCAAATAATTATATTGTATACGTGCTAGGGCAGACAATAAAGACCATTCTGAAGCATTGGAATTACCTCTTGTTACGGTTCCTGCATTAAGCGTAGGTATAGAATTTATAATAAAACCGTTTGCAAAAGCATAATTACTTTCGTCTCTTTGATACTGCATTGTCCAACCTCCTAGTACAGACACTGAATGTCCTCCAAAATTTTTATTATAAGATAGTGTCTGTTCAAAAACCCAGTTATATATACGGCTGGTCTGTGATGTAGCTTCTGGTATAGACTCTGGATTTCCTTTTGTATTAGACAATGGGATAGTAGAAGGTCTGAATGTATCTTCCGAATCATTATAAAGATCCACTCCAAAATTTGCCCTATATTTCAAAGAGGGAAGGAAAGCAACCTCACCATAAATATTTCCAAAAATCCTTGACGCCTTCTTTTCATCCTTCTGAAGCATTGCCAAAGCTACAGGATTCCAAACCTGAGTCTGACTATTTCCTCGTTTTATACTTCCATCATCCATAATTGTTTCAGTATCAGCACTCCATGAATTTTGTGCAAAACAAAAACTGCCATCATCATTGTAAACAGGAAAGATCGGGGAACTATGCAGAGCAGAAGCTACCACACCTCCCCCATTACTATTATAAGCCCCATCAGAATTTACTTTATTTTCTATAGTCAAAGATGGATTTAAAGTAATACCGAATTTAAAAATACCTTCCGATACATCCAAATTCAATCGAGCACCATAACGTTTAAAATCACTATTAATAATGATACCATCTTGATTTAAATAATCCAACGAAACATAATATTTAATCTTATCGCTACCCCCAGAAGCAGAAACTGTATGATTCTGCATACCAGCTGTACGATATATTTCATCCTGCCAATCAGTATTGGTTAATCCTGGTGTTCCATTCAGATATGGAATAAGCTCCATTGGAACTATCGTATTATAATCATTTCCAGAATTCTTCAAGCGCAATGCATTATTATCCGATATACTAAATGGTAACGGAGAATTACCTGCCGCAATACGCTTACGATTTATAGATTCCATTTTATCAACATAAGTATTATTACGAGCATCATAGGCAAGTTCCGCATATTCATAAGCATCCAGCATATCTATCTTCTTTGATACACTTTGCCATGCATAATATCCCCCATAAGTTACAGTAGTCTTACCACTAGTACCCTTTTTAGTCGTGATCAAAACAACTCCATTTGAGCCTCTTGAACCATAAATTGCAGCAGAAGATGCATCTTTCAATACTTCAATGCTTTCAACATCATTCATATTAAAAGTATTCAATTGGTCTTTTGCTAAAGGTACACCATCCACAACGTAAAGAGGCGATGTGCCGGCTGTAATTGTTCCCGTACCACGAACTTTTATTTGTAAAGAAGAACCCGGAGCACCTGTTCCTTGAGTAATCTGTACACCCGGCATCTTACCAGCCATTGCTTCAGCCATAGAACTCACAGGCTGACCTTTCAAATCGCTAGCACGAACACTTGCTATAGAAGTTGTCACATCTCGTTTACGCTGAGTTCCATATCCTACAACCACAACCTCATCCAATATTTCTGTATCCTCTTTCAATGTTACTGCTAAAAGTTTTCCAGAGATTGCCTTAATTTGCTGACTTTGGTATCCCACATAAGAAATTTCCAGGTTAGCACCATCTGTTGCATCAAGAGAAAAATTTCCATCGAAATCGGTAATTGTTCCTGTTGCAGTACCTTTTACCATTACTGTAGCACCAATAATCGGCTCACCTTTCGTGTCCTTCACGGTTCCTTCGATCTTTCTTACTGTACCTTTCTGAACGGGAGTAATTACTATATATCCATCATTAATTTTATAAGTACAATCAGTTCCTACAAGGATTGCATCGAGCACTTTCAGTACATCTACATTTTTCTGATTAAGAATAACAATCTTGTTTACATCAAGCTGAGTTGCGTTATACGCAATTTTGTACTTTGACACAGATTCTATTTTTTGAAAAGCTTGTTTCAATGATACTTGTTCTCCATTGAAAGAAACTTTCTGTGCATTGACAGATATACTACCTGCCAGCATCAGGCCAACTCCAAAGGTTAATGCTTTGTTGATTTTCATGTTCATCTCATATTAGATTAAATAATTTAATACATCTGTTTTGTACGTACATAAGGAAGACAATGTAAATGCATAGTACACCCAATGAATTTGTATTAATAAAAGTTAAAGGTGTACAGAAGTAGAATCCATATACACTCCCGTACACCTTTATTGTTTTTAAGGTCCTAAATTCAATCTATTTTTTCACTAAGAGCAAGAATGCTTTATCTTACCCCAAATAGACATCAAAGAAATTCAATGTATCACCTATAATAATAGTTACACTTTAAATTACCATTCAGATAAAAGTCGATAATATTCTTATAATACAAAATATCAATGTTTTTCATTCAATATAAACTTCTTTACCTGAAATTCTATAATCAAGTTCCGGAATCATTAGCTTAAGAATATGGAATACATCTTCAAGAGATTCGTGCTTATTGTAGTGTACGTATATTTTCTGCTTGTTATATACGGAAGTACGTATATGCACTTTTACCCCGTATGTCCTTTCGATAATCTGCATCGCATATTCAAAGTCTGTATTATTAAAGAACAAGCCTCCCATACGCCAATCGGAATAATCAGATGCTTTTACTTTGACACATTCCACTTTATTTGTAGAAGGAATATAAACCAGCTGATCATCAGGTTTCAAATAATATGATATAGTAGTATCATTCAGAAGACTTACTTTCAAGGCCCCTGTTTCAAGGGTAGTTTTGACTTGCTTATCATCAGGGTAGGCCGATACATTAAATGTAGTACCTAGTACTCGCATTTTGAGGAAACGTGTATTTACAACAAACGGATGCTCTGCATCTTTTGTCACCTCAAAAAATCCCTCCCCATTAAGATATACTCCTCTTTCAGCCATGGTAAAAGTAGAAGGGTATATAAGTGTACTACCAGAATTAAGCCAGACTTTACTTCCATCTGGCAATGTTACCTGCTCTCGTCTGCCCAATTCGGCATAATACTGAACATACGATATTTCAGGTTCACCAACTTCATCAGAATTAATACTGCTTATAAAAAAATATCCTGAAGTACACATCATTATAAATGGTATCAGCCATACAGCAGCAATTCTAACCCAATATTGAATAGAGTGAAGACGAGCATTCTTATTGCTTTTCTTACGCATTACAGATTCAATCCGATTATACGACACTTCCCAGTCTTCAGACGTATCCATATCTATTTCATCCCACAACTGTTTCAACGCTTTATCCCTTTCAGAATCATCACGTGGATTAGAAAGTCTTTGATATACACGTGATTTCAAGTTTTCCGGGATATCGTGCTTAAAAAAATAATCAAGTATTTGTTTTATATAACTCATAATTTATCTTTATATACTTCTTTCTCATTTTAGACAGACAAACTCTATGTTACCCCTACTCCATTAACATTATATATGTTATAACGATAAAACCAATAACATTCCTTAATTCTTTCAATGCCAAATTAAGATGATTCTCTACAGTTTTTTTCTGTATTCCCAACTTCACAGCAATTTCATCGTTTGTCAAACCTTCTTGACGGCTCAAATGAAATATTTGTTTACGCTGTGGAGGCATTTCACTTACTGTCAAGTCTACAAGCAGTTTTAAATCATTCGCCACTATTTCATCATAAGGAGTGGTTGTATCACTAACATCTGGCACATCATCTATCTCTACAGGAATAATATGACGAGCTTCTATATAATTGAATATAGTATATTTTGATAAGGTAAACATATAAGAATCAAAATTATTGACAGAAGCAAAAGCTTCTTTCTTTTCCCACAGTTTTATGAAAATCATTTGAGTAAGTTCTTCTGCCTCGTCTCTGTCTTTTAAAAAACCATATGAAAAGGATTTGACTTTTGAATAATATGTACGGAAGATATGCCTGAAAGCCTTTTCATCACCTTCTGACAATCTGAGCAATATTTCTTTTTCGTTTTCCATACCTATGTTTGTACCAGATTAAGTTGTTTTTTAATTCGAGCCTAAATATAGAATCATGCCAGCAGAATTAAAATTGTAAAATATCTATATGCAAAAAAGTCCACAAATATTGATATTCAGTAGATTAAAGCTATTCAAACTTTAACAAACAATATCGTATATACAAATTATATGCAATATTCGTAAAATTCATCAAGATATGCAAACAAACAGCTGGCAATTTAAATAAGTTATTGTAAACACTAAAGTTCAATTAAATCTGTCTGAAACAATCAATATCTGACAAAAATATCATGTTAGGTTGAACAAAAGCATAGAACAGACAGCATTACAAAATAAGAGACCTATTGGCAGAATTAAATATACGTTATAAATTCCACCAATAGGCCCATATCATGTTTTTTACTATAACATGCCGACTATTCGCCTTCGCCCATACAAGTTACAGCTCTTGAAAAAATTAATCTTTAAACTTATACTTTTATTGCCATTTTTGCTCTATAGTCTTACTCCCTCTTGGTAGTAATAAGAATTACGCCAAATTTTCCTTTCTTACCATATTTTGCGGTAGCGGCTTCATTCTTCAGCACACTGACGGATTGTATCTTGTTCGGATTGAGCTTCTTTATCACATCGTCAGACACTTCCAGCCCGTCCATAATGACAAGCGGAGACACTCCGGAGGCTTTGGAACTACCCACTGAATCTATTTTGAAATCTCCTGTAATGGACAATTCATCCATAGGATTATGGAGTTTAATAGTAGGCACATCTACTGATTCCTCGCTTTTCTGGACTCCATACCCCACTACTACGACATCATTGTCGCCTGACTTCGGCTTGTTGTTGGTTCCCTCCAGCATGAAAGTCACCGGGAGAGTAAATTTCACGCTGACCGGCTTTCCGTCCTGCATACCCGGCTTCCATTTCGGCATGGTGCTGATTACGCGGATAGCTTCTGCATCCAACCACGGGTCGACCGGACAGAGCACCTTGAAATCGCTCAGTGAACCGTCTTTCCTTACCACAAACTGCACGATGACACGCCCCTGCTTACCGGCTTCCCGTGCCTTTGTAGGATACCTGAGATTGCGTGCCATAAATTCCAGACCAGCACGCATACCGCCCGGATATTCGGGCATCTGCTCCACTACGCTAAACGTCTGGTCGTCCGACACCACAGTTTGCGGAGCAGATGCTACCACCTTCACATATTTCTTTGTGTCGCTTTCAGTCAAGACAATTGTCTGGTCGGCTTTCTTCAGACAGTCTTTGACCGACATGGTAACCGTACTCATACCGATGTAGGCCACCTGGATGCTTTGGTCGCTGCCGACTTCCAGCGTGAAATTACCGTTTTCGTCGGTAAGGGTACCGTTGGTCGTATTCGCCACAAGTACAGTTGCCGCGATAATGGGTTTTCCCTCCTCATCCACCACCTTCATCTTCAGTTTGGTCTTTTCGGCAGGGTTCGACACATTTTTATCGGCATACGTTTCCAGAACTGCCGATAAATCATTAACTTTGACACTTGAAATCTCATCGAGAGGTTTGGAGATTTCAGGACGGGCAAAAGCAGCTACGGTAACGGCTGCTAACGGAAGTACATAAAGGTACTTGGCACGTGCCCACGGATTGGATTTTTTTCGAATCATCATAGTGATACGTTTTTTAAGTGAACTGTGATTAAAGCTGTTGGCAATAGAGTAGAGCCTTGCGCCAACGGCTTTTTTTATTAATAGCATTTGATATTCTTTCGCGTTGATTCCCTGACGGAGCACTTCTTCGTCGGCTTCGTATTCATGAATGTTCTGCAACTCCTGTTTGAGCAGCCAGATGGCCGGATTGAACCATTGCAGCCAGGCACAGGCTTCGGTCAGCAACAAATCCCATGAGTGACGGTGATGGATGTGAGCCATTTCGTGCACCAGAATGTGATGTCCGCTTTCCTTCAGGTCCGTTTCCGAAATCACGATGTAGCGCATCCAGCTGAAAGGAGCCAGTTTGCGACGGTGGACTACCAAGCGGATACCATTGTCCAACCTTTCACACCGGCTGTGACGAATGAGATAAAGCATGCGTCCCAGCGACCAGAGGTGACGGACGATGACAAAAAACAACCCCACAAAATAGACTAACACCAGCCCTTCCTGCCAGTGGAACGGGCGACTTCCCTCTTCCACCACTACCGCTTCGCTATTCCATTGGTACATCAGCAGCAAGTCTTCCATCGACATCACTTGTGCATTTACCGGCGAAGCCTGTTCCACCGTCACTTTTACCAAAGGCAGCAGACACGAGAGCAGCATCACTCCCAGTAAAGCCATCCGGTTGAAACGGTGGAAAGTTTCTTTACTGAGCAGCAGGCGGTAGAACAGATAGAACATTGCCAGGCAGACAGCCGATTTGAGTATGTAGACTAAAAAGGTTCCCATAGGCAGACGTGTTTTATTGTGGTTTCTCGTTCTGTCCCTCTTCCACCTGACGGATGAGTTCTTTGAGTTCTTCCACTGAGATGTCTTCCTCTTTCACCAGCGAGGAAACAGCCCCCAAGAAAGAATTGTTGAAATATTTGAAGATGACCCCGCGCAGGGTTTTCCGCCGGAATTCCTCTTCCGACACTATAGCATGATACTGGTAGGTATTACCGAACGCGGTATGCGACAGGTACCCCTTTTCTTCCAGTCCCCTTACAATGGTCGACAGGGTATTGAAGTGCGGCCGGGGTTCTTCGTAAAGTTCCACCAGCTGTTTGACGAACATCGGACCTTTCTCCCAGAAAAATCCCATGATTTCTTCTTCTTTGGCAGTAAGTGTTTTCATATCCGTTTCAATTGGTTACTGCAAAGAACTAAAACTTTTAGTCGATAAACTAATTTTTATAGTTAATATAACTAAAGAGTATAGTTATATAACCATATAGAGCTTTCAATACCTTGAAACGGCTTTCATAATACTATTTTCTTATCAGTTCAGCGGATATCATTTCGGCTTGCTTTATCACCGTTTCCGTAGCCAACATCTGCATGTCTGGCGGATAGCCATAACGGCGCAGCAACCGCTTGATGGACACACGCATTTTAGCCCGTACATTTTCTTTAATTTCCCAGTCAATAGATGCATTGTTACGTATAGTTTCTGTCAGGACCACGGCAAGTTCCCTGAGTTTATCTTTACCCATCAACTCCATAGCGCTATTATTATCAGCTACAGCAGAGTAAAAAGCATATTCATATTCAGACAATCCCAGTTCCTTAGCCGCGTTATCATGCGCTACAATATGTTTGCTCAAACCTATCAGTTCATCAATAACCTCTACCGCAGTAATTACCTTGTTATGGTATTTATTAATAGAAGCCTCCAGCATCTCCATCAGGCTTTTTCCCTGAACCAGATTATGCTGCATACGAGTTTTTATTTCATCATTCAGTAATTTGCGCAAAACTTCCAATGCAAGATTCTTATGCTCCATGCCTTTCAGTTCCATCAGAAACTCTTCTGAAAGAATGGATATATCCGGTTTTTTGATGCCTGCCGCATCAAAAATATCCACCACCTGTTCCGAAACCAAAGCCTTATCTACCACCTGACGGATAGTTGTTTCGATTTCTTCATCAGTCTTATGCGAAGCAGATACATCAAATTTGCAAAGTCTAGCCTTCACCGCCTGGAAGAAAGCAACCTCTTCCTTTACTTTCATTGCCCTTTCATGAGGAATGGCAATGGCAAAAGCTTTAGACAATGCATTGACTTCGTTCACAAACCGCTTCTTGCCTTCATCCAAGCCAAGAATAAAATCCTCAGCCTGCAAAATAAATGATAACTTTTGAGAAACATCTGCCGTGAAATAAGGACGATAATCAAAACCGTGCAAAAGCTGTTGCACCACCTCCAGTTTTTCTTCCATCAAAGCAACCGCCTGCTCCTGCTGTTCTGTAGGATTACCTTTTCCCCCCGAATCCGAATAGAACGACAAAGCCTTTTTCAGGTCGGAAGCAATGCCCAGATAATCCACTACCAGGCCTCCCGGCTTATCCTTGTACACACGATTTACACGAGCTATGGCCTGCATCAGATTATGTCCTTGCATAGGTTTGTCAATGTACAAAGTATGCAGACACGGAGCATCAAATCCCGTAAGCCACATATCACGCACAATCACCAGTTTCAGCTCATCATCCGGATCTTTCATCCGCTCGGCCAACAAACGCCGCTGACCTTTTGTAGTATGATGCCGGGAAATATCAGGCCCATCAGATGATGCCGAAGTCATGACCACCTTTATCACACCCTTTTCCAAGTCATCCGAATGCCACTGCGGACGCAGGTCAATAATGGCATTATACAATGTCACCGCAATACGACGGCTCATGGCCACAATCATAGCTTTTCCCTCAAAAACTTCCTGACGCTGTTCGAAATGCGTCACAATATCCCTTGCTATATTCTTAATACGAGCAGGATTTCCTATCAAAGCTTCTAATTGCGTCCATTTGGCCTTGGCTAACTGCACATCATTCATCTCCTCGGTTTCCAGTTCCCGGTCGAGCGATTCAATCAACTTGCGGCCTTCTTCACTCAGTTCCACCTTTGCCAGACGGCTTTCATAAAAAATACGCACCGTAGCTCCGTCTTCCACTGCCTGTGCAATGTCATACACATCAATATAATGTCCGAACACAGCCGGCGTATTTATGTCTGCCGTTTCTATCGGTGTGCCAGTAAATCCTAAATAAGTGGCATTGGGCAAGGCATCACGAAGATACTTGGCAAAACCATATTTTATTTCCGAACCAATCACCTCATCAGCTTCATTCTTCACCTCAACCGTTTTGGCCTTAAAACCATATTGGGTACGATGCGCTTCATCAGCAATCACGATAACATTGCTCCGCTCCGTCAATGTTTCATACACATTCTTTCCTTCTTCCGGCTGAAACTTCTGAATGGTTGTGAAAATCACTCCTCCCGAATTGACACTCAAAAGACCTTTCAGTTTTTCCCCATCTTCAGCCTGTACGGGCTTCTGCCGCAAAAGCTGCTTACAGTCTGCAAACGTACCGAAAAGCTGATCATCCAAATCATTACGGTCTGTAATGACCACAATGGTCGGATTGTTCAGCATGCGTACCACTTTCCCTACGTAAAACACCATCGAAAGCGATTTTCCCGAGCCCTGAGTATGCCATATCACTCCCGCCTTACGGTCTCCTATGGGCTGACTCTTCACATCTTTAAGTCCATAATTTTCAGGCGATTCACGCATAGGCCCATCGCACGCCTTATTAATACCTGTGGCACGTATCGTTGACTCAATAGCTTTATTTACCGCATAATACTGATGATAGGCAGCCACCTTCTTCACGGTTTCTATCTTCGTGATTTTTGTTTTCAGATCTTCCGTTTTTGTTTTCTCGAACACCGTAAACGAACGCACCAAATCCATCAAAGTCTCCCTGTTCAGCATGCCTTGAATCAACACCTCCAACTGACTGACCAAGCGGGACACTTCCGCCTTTCCGTCGGCACTCTTCCAGGCCATCATGCGACTGAAACCTGCCGACAAAGACCCGGCTCGTGCCTCCAAACCGTCAGAAATAACAATCAACTCATTGTAAGTAAACAAAGAAGGAATGGCCTTTTTATAAGTCTCAACCTGCCGGAAAGCACTTTGAAGTGTAGCATTTTCATCTGCCGCATTCTTCAATTCTATAACTACCAAAGGCAAACCATTGACAAACAATATCAAATCCGGCCGTTTGTTTCGTCCGTTCTCCACAATGGTATATTGATTGATCACCGCAAACTCATTATTCAGCGGGTTATCAAAATCAACCAGCCAGACCAACTCTCCCCTCTCGGCTCCCTCCCGGTGTACTGACACCGAAACCCCTTCCGTCAGCATACGATGAAACAGCTCGTTGTTGGCCAGCAGGTCAGGCGAAGCAATACGCAATACCTCATTGACCGCATCTTCACAAACCGCTGCTGACAATTCGTGATTGATACGCCGCACTGCTTTACGTAAAGATTCTTTTAGCACGACCTCTTCAAAAGACGTACGCAGCGGATTCGGTCCATCAGGAGCAATATCCGGACCGTAAAGTGATTTATAGCCAAGATGCTCAAAAAGCTGGATGGCGAAAGATTCTATTTGAGATTCGGTGAGTTGTGTCATAATTAATTATTTATCTAAGTTATCAACTTTGATATACTTCCCAATATCAGTCAAAATTTTACTTTTCTCTACAACAGATAAATAGGAATCACATTCTTTTAAGAATTCCATTATAGCTATATACTCTTTAGGAAATTTATCCTTAAGCTCATTCTCATATTTCACTGAACCGTTTTGCCTAGAAGCCAAGAACTGTTGAAACAATAGAATATATTCTGATGTCCGCCCATCTGATTGTATAGACTGAACATTAGCAATACACATATTTTTATAAGCCTTAGCGACCTTATCAAATGAATTATTTATATCCTTTAATTTCAAATAAATATCATCATCAAACAGAAATAGTGACAAAATAGCCGATTTATAAAGTTCTTCTTCAACTAATAAAAATTGCTGATTAATATCATTCCCCCTAAAAAGTATATACCTATCCCAATTATCTCTTTTAATAAGAGTTATGCTATTTAGAACAGATTGATACACCTTATAACGTTTATCAAATAATTGAATTTTAATATTATCCTTTTGAATAGTATTTTGAATAATAGCACATTGTACAACTGCCGCACTAATACCAAGACCTATAAATGTTAAGAATACATTCATCGACTTGTCGTCTGTACCCATAATAATAAGATTTATTCCTCCTATTATGATACAAAATATTATTATCCAAACAGGATTTAAAGGAGTAGATTTTATCTTTTCTATTAATTTATTCATTATTCATCAATTTGGACAATATCACATTTTTCATTTCTTCAAGAGAAGATAGCTGAACCTCATTTTGTTTTAATTTCTCAAAAAATGGTTCTACAATGGAATGAAATTGCTTAACTGCATTCACATCACTACAAACTGGCTGTTGTTTTATTAAGACCTGACTAATATTTTGCTGGGCTGCTCCACAAGCCAAATTCAGAAATTCATCTTGCATAAATTTAGCCCATAAATACAGGTATGTATACGGATAATTATCATTCGGTTTCAACGCACAAACAGCTTGATTGCATGTCATTTCTTTCGCTATAATGGCGTATTCACCTACTGTAGCACCGTACATAGCTATTAAAACAGAATTTGCAGGAAGAAACTTGGCAGAAGAATTTTCAACGGCTTCCACCGTAATCTTTTCTTCTGTTTTCAATAAAAAACTCCTGTTTAGTTCTTTGGACTTAACCCAGTCTATAATTCCATTTTGATAATATTCTTCACACTTTCTGGATGGAGTTCCACCTGAAGTTGTTTCTACGACATCTCCTAATGAAACTTCATGCCGAACTTCTTCAATAAACCATTTACGAAACAATGTTTCTGCCATTGATTCAAGAGTTTTATTTTCTTGATGAAGCAAATCTATTTTATCATCTAAAGAACTGATTATTAATGCTATGCGTTTTTGTTCCTCTAATGGAGGAATTTCTATATCAAGACTCTCTATATCAATGGGCTTTAAGGATGGATATGCAGAAGTAGAAGCCTCAGCTATAGTGTGAAGGTATTCTATCACGCTATTTTGAGTTAAATAATAATATAAGAATTTAGGGTTAAGAACTTCTTTCTTACAAGTTATAGTAACAAACCCTGTTGATACGACTAAATTCTTTTGAGGAAATTTTATAAAGCCATAATGTAATTGATTAGGCCTAACTAATGAATAAATAATATCTTCCTCTTTAACTAAGCGTTTAGCCCTACTTGGAGCATCTTCAATATTATAATATTGATAAGACTCTATTTTATTACAAGTGATAGAGCCCGTATCCAAGTACTGAATTTCTGTATATGGATATTTTTTATTGATAGTTAATGCATTTGTTATTATCAACTCACCCAACTTATATTCTTTCCACTCACACATACTCAAACTATTAAAATATTATTCCAAGGATTCCAATTAATGTAGCAGCAATGATAGAGACCCAAGTCAAACATTGTTGTTTTCTAAAACGAATTTCGTCTTCTGACCTAAAATTATTCTTTACTAATTCTCTCAACTCTTCACTTACAGAAAAGGTACAATGGAATAAATTTCCCATCGGAAGTTCCTGCTCCGTATATTTACAAGGCCAATATAACTGATTGCCAAAAGAATCTAGCCAATTCTCATTTCTATATGTAAGAGTTACAAATTGATTTCCATTTACAGACATAACTTCTGGTCTAAGCCAACAAGCATCAGCACCTACCATTAAAATATTATCAGTACAAAAAGGTATCATAATGATATACTTCTTCTTAATTAAAGTATCAATCAGAGAAAGTAATTCTACCACATAACCCAAACCATCATTATGAAACCAATCATCATATAAATCTTTCCTCAAAAAAATAATATTCTTTCCTTCATATTGCACGATGCCAATCCCCTTCTTCTCCAGCAACTTGCTTTTATTAAGCACTTCTGCCAGCGATTTTGCTTTGCCTTCATAAGTTATTATGGCACTTATAAACTCCTTCTCTGTAGAATTAAAAATCATGGTATCAGTTTATTAATCATCATCTTTATTTCTTCCGGTACCCTCTTTTCATCTATTGCATCAAGATGAAATCCATGATAAGTGTTTTTACTTTCGCATTTAAACTCAATATACTGATTGTACTTTTTATCAAAAAAGTATAATACCCTTGGATCAGAACCTATAGCTTTCAGAAGCATATTCTTTGCCTCACCCCTACTACACATCAATACAGATACTTTTTCTCCTTTATTATCCGGATGTGCACCTTTTCCATTTTCACCATGCTTTGGATTAAGATTAAAAGTCCTCTGTGGCTTACGGTTTGTTTCATACCATCTAGATATGGATTTTATATCTGCATTTCTTACATCCAATTCCACTTCATACTGATTACGCTTTGTGGTCACTGTTTCAGAAGCACACGAAAAAGCATCACAATTAACCAAAAGAAATGTACTTCCATCTGTAGAAACAAATTTTTGCTCTGTAATCTCACACAGCGTGTCATCCTTTATCGGGATACAATAATACATATAGCTTTCTGTAGGCTTTTGCATTTTCTGACTGCGCCAATTTTCACCCCATTTACTCATTACCATTCTCATACGTGTTATTGTATTAGGATATGATTCTTTTAAAATCTTTGCAGGATAAAGAAAAGCTGACACATTTTCAGCATCATAATAACCTTTGTAGTTTTCATTTGATATAAACATGCATATCTCGTCTATTTTGTTTACGACTTTTAAAATTTCATCTTCTGTCATAATATTAGTAGACTTGATATACTCCGGTTGTTCCTCAACATCCTCATATTTTGGTAATAATAAAAACAACTCACTGTGCTCCATATCAAAATCCAGTTAAGGTTCGCAGGTCAATATCTATCTGGTCAAAGAATCCTTTAGGAGGACGGGTTATATGCCCTGTTTCCGAAATCTGCAACTGATGTGACAAAGCTGTATGTCCATGCTCTTCTCTTTCGAAATAGTATATGGAAAGCAGGTCAGGAGTAATCCATTTCTTGTTTACAGCCACCAGACTACCGTTTATGATGTGGTCACTATGCGACTCAATGATAATTTGCACACCATGGGCCACCGCTTTTGAAATCAGCTCCATTAACACCGCCTGTCCTTTGGGATGCAAATGTGCTTCCGGGTTTTCAATCAAGATAATGGCATCTTTATCCGCACTCAACACGGCTATCAGGATAGGCAATACATACGTAATACCAAAACCGGTATTCAGGGCTGTTATATCTTCTGTAATGGTATTTTCGTCACGGTTGAATTTATATTTCAATTTAAAATCCTCCCCCGCAGGCTCAATATTGATTTTGATATTGGGTGAAACCAAACGTAACCAACATTCTACCTGTACTGCAAGCCGATAATCGGGAGTGGCATCTTCTTCATCTATGAGAGCAAGTTCTTTTACAGGTATATTGACATTCTTGTATTGTTCCAGAAAATGTACTGCATATTCGCACTGCCCCATGATTTTAGAAATCTGCTTCTTGGTTACCACCAATGACGTATCTCGATTATAACTCTTTTGAGGACCGGAACGGAAAGCGCTCAAATATTGGAATTTCTCATTAAACAGTGAATATTTTGACAATACAGTTTTAGATGTTTCATTCCCTTCTACTCCTGGTAGCATCGTATCCATGATATTGTCGGGATATTCAAAAGAGAAATTCAAATCGTCTTGCTCGGCAAACTTCATATTAATATTCAAGGTGTGTTCTGTTGAAGCCTGACAAGCCAATTCACCTGATATTCCAGCATCGCACAAATCACCTTTCAGGTTCAAACCTGAATCCAGGTCATTCATCATAAAAGACTGGCGCAACAAAATTAACGACTGTATTACCGTGGATTTTCCCATACCGTTCATACCTGTAAGAATTGTCAGTCCGTTCAGTTCCAGGTCTGTATGGTCATGAAGCTTTAAATTATTTATGCTCAAATGGGTTATCATAGGCTTATTATTTCTTTTATTAGTGATTTTACCATCGTAAAACGTAAGTCTACATTATATTTTTGCCCCGTTCCAGTTGATATAGAGAAGTTGAATCTTTCATCATTAAATAAACGAATCATACCTGTTTTAAATACTTCTGCTCTTTTCAACAGCATAAGCTGTTCTTCGTCGCTCAACCAAGCTATGTTTACACTCAATGTATCATATACCGATTTAGATATTGGCTTTCTCTTATCAGTAACACTATATCTTTTCCGGAATGTATCATTTTTGAATATCTGATAACAGCACTTCATTGCTTTATCAAACGAGTCGCGTATGCCATCCCTCTGTGTGGGAGTCATTTTATTCAACTCTCCCATTTTATCATTTAGGAACATATCCAGGTCTCCCATGTAGTCTTGATAGCCAATAAAGAACGCTATAAATCTATTTACAAAATCCCGATCTTGCATTCGTTTACTCTTCACAGAATAATTGGTGGCTTTTTTAAAAGACTCCATGTTTGCAAGTTCTTTTATAAATTCAGCTGCGGGGCCCTGATTTAATGCATGGCGCATTTCTTGTGGGGTTAAAGGTTCTCCAGCAGTATTGACGCGTTGGAATATGATGTATTTGACATCTAATGGAGTTCCTTTACGCAATGTATTCATCGTGATTTTAAGCGATTTGATACGCTTCACTTCAGGCCGTGCCAATTGCGAATATGTCATACCTTCAAAATTTTTCAGAAACTGTAGTCCCTCCAATTTTAAAGGCTCATCTTTTTTCAATATAAAATCCCTTATTGCACAAATTCGTTGCAGACCATCTATAATGGAAAGTTTCTGGCTTCTTGGATCTTCGCTGAAATAAAAAGAAGGTAATGGAAGACCGAGTAAAATAGACTCTATCAAGCGGCTTTTTTTCACGTTATCCCACACATCAGCCGCACGCTGAAAATCAGGTTGCAAATCAATCTCATCATTTTCCAGTTGTTCTATCAATGAGCCTAAATTCACCGTAGAAATATCCACATCTATTTCATTTGGATTAAATGGCTTGGTTATCAATTCTGTTGACTCTCCTCCACTGAGATCTTCTACTTCGACTTCTAGGTCATCTTGTTTTTTAATATCTTCCATGCTCATAATAATTACTTTATTTTAGCCAGATTTTCCAATATCAGTTTGTTCAACCGTTCTTCTTCTTTCAACTGTGCTTCAAATTCCGCTTTTAGTGCCGTAAACCGTTCCTCAAAATTAAAGTCATCATCTTCTTCCGGCAAACCTACATAACGGCCAGGAGTCAATACGTAATCCAATTCAGCCACACGCGACACTGGAACCGACGCACAAAAACCGGGTACATCCTGATAAGTTCCACCTTCGTTTCGCCATTGATGATAAGTATCGGAAATCAACTTAATATCTTCCGGTGAGAACTCACGGGTACGACGGTTAATAAGGTGCCCCATATTACGTGCATCAATGAACAGAATTTCCTGACTGCGCTCACGGAAAGAACCATCAGCACAGCGGCTTCTGCTCAGAAACCAAAGGGAAGCGGGAATCTGTGTATTCAAAAACAATTTTGCAGGAAGATTCACAATACAATCTACCAAGCCAGCATCTACAAGATTCTTCCGTATTTCTCCCTCTCCGCTATTTTTTGAGGTCAATGCACCTTTAGCCAAGACAAAACCTGCCTGTCCTGCCGGAGCAAGATGATAAATAAAGTGCTGTATCCAAGCGAAATTGGCATTTCCAGCAGGCGGTACACCATACTTCCAGCGGCCATCACTGCGCAAGAGGTCACCGCTCCAGTCACTGTCGTTAAACGGAGGATTAGCTATCACGTAGTCTACCTTCACATCACGGTGAGCATCATTCAGGAAAGAGCCCTCGGTATTCCATTTTACCTGAGAAGCATCAATGCCACGAATGGCCAGATTCATTTTGCAGAGTCGCCAGGTAGTCTGATTGCTTTCCTGACCAAAGATGGATATATCATTTACGCGCCCTTGATGCTGCTCCACAAACTTCTCGCTTTGCACGAACATACCACCTGATCCGCAACAAGGGTCAAGCAAACGCCCTTTGTAGGGCTCCAGCATATTCACAAGCAATTCCACCACACTACGTGGAGTATAGAACTGTCCTCCTTTTTTCCCTTCTGCCAAGGCAAATTCACCTAGGAAATATTCAAACACATGTCCTAAAAGGTCAGCACTGTTAGTCGCAGCATTCAATGTACTGTTACCTATCAGGTCGACAAGTTCTCCTAAGCTGGTCGGGTCTAAATTAGGTCGGGCAAACACTTTTGGCAGTACACCTTTCAAGGAAGGGTTATCCTTTTCAATCGCATCCATAGCCTCGTCAATCAGCTTTCCGATTTTAGGGTCTTTGGCATTGGCTACCAGCGTACTCCAACGAGCTTCCGCTGGAACATAAAACACATTTTCTGCCTTGTATTCCTCACGATCCTCCGGATCAGCCCCAAGGTCTATTTCCTGCTTGAGTTTATTATATAAATCTTCGAATGAAACAGAAATATATCGTAAAAAGATAAGCCCTAATACTACATGCTTATACTCGGCTGCATCAATGTTTTTACGAAGTTTATCAGCTGCTTTCCAAAGCTGTTTTTCCAAAGGCTCATCTGCTATTTCTTTTTTCTTAGCCATAACTACTTATTTACTTTTATTTTTCTTTCCAACAAGCACAATTTTCAGTGGATTGATATCCTTCATGACTACCATTAATTTGAATTATATACAAAGATAATGATTGCTTTTGACTAAAAAAGCGTATTTGACTTTTTCATTCGCAAACTTTCCAACCCAAGAAAAGAAAACCTACGTTTCGGCCACGAGAAACGTAGAAAGCATAAAAAGATTTATCAATTAATTCCTTTACGCTTTATATATCTACAATTGAGGAGGAAGATGCTTACGATGTCCGGGAGCATCAAACTTTGCAGATTTTTTACCACGTATTTTTTTCGCATGGCCAGGAGGAATCCCCTTCTTATTCTTATGTGGTGGCTTAGGTGCATGGCGATGCACCACGCAAGAGCTTCCGCCCAAACACAAAAGCAGGCCGAACAGGGCAATCAACAATTTTGTTTTCATAACTTTCAATGTTTTTTACAAAGTTAGAAAAAACACAGACATATTCCCCTGCAAACCTCCCCAATTGCAGAAAATAAAAGCACTCTCAACTCTTTTAAAAACGCAAGTGCATTCAACCCAAAACGCAAGTACGTTTGAATCAAAACGCAAGTGCGTTTAAACTAAAACACAAGTGCATTTGAGTCAAAACGTAAGTGCGTTTTTTCACAAAGACATGCAAATGCAAACAGATGTAAAACCAGCACGAAAAAGTGTGTGAAAATGTCTTCAAACAAAGATTTCAAGCAATAATAAGGAAGAATGGAAGAAAAACCATACTTACCTGATTTACAAACATTAAACCAACAAAGGAGCATAAACCGACAACGGAAAGCTTGACGGGTTGTCGGGGTTGGCACCGGTTTTTCAAACTTCCTATATACAGGTGTGGAAAAATATAAGCGTTATATTTTTCCACACCCCGCGTATATATACTTTATAAAAATGCCTGCCAACCCCGACAACCCGTCAAGCACACGGCCGAAAACGGACAATAAAAAAACCTCCTTCACTTCATCTTTTCAGAAGCAAAGGAGGCTTTCAAATTTCCGTATTCATTTAGAACGGCAGGTCGTCTTTCTCGTCTGTCATGGAGAAGTCGGCCGGAGCTGCATTTACCGGAGGGAATGGAGCTTCTACCGGAGGCATCTGAGGAGTGGCTCCCACACGTTCCACCTTCCATGCACGGATACTGTTGAACCAGCGTCCTTGCCATTCGCGGGCATCAATGTCGAACGATACGTTCAGTTCCTCGCCCACCTGAATATTAAACTGTTTGATTTTGTCGTCACCAAAGACATCAAAGCACATGCGACGCGGATACTGGTCGTGTGTTTCGATGACATATTCTTGTACCTTCCATTCGTTGCCGTTCCGCGATGTACCGCCTTTCGGTTCCAGAACCGCAATCACTCTTCCTGCTAATTCCATAAATAGTATTTTTAAATTCGGTGACGAAATTACGACTTTCCATAGAAGAAAACTAATTTTTAAGACCTTTTTTTGTGGGGTGTATGCAATCTTTTCGTAACTTTGGCAATTGGTTTAGAGCATCCGTAGATGCATTTAATAATAAAAACAGAACAAAAACAAATATAAAAACAGCTATGAAGTTTATCGTTTCAAGTACTGCTTTATTCAGTCATTTGCAGGCTATCAGCCGAGTAATCAACTCAAGAAATTCATTACCTATTCTGGACTGTTTCCTCTTCGAACTGAGAGACGGTACACTCTTTATGACTGCTTCGGACAATGACACTACGCTGTCTACTTCCATCGAAGTGAATGAATCGGACAGTGACGGCCGTTTTGCCGTTTCTTCCAAGACATTGCTGGAAGCATTGAAAGAGATTCCTGAGCAGCCGCTGAGTTTCCACATCGAACCCAGCAACATGGAAATCACCGTGGAATACCTGAATGGAAAATACAGTCTGATGGGACAGAATGCCGACGAATACCCGCAGGCACAGGCGTTGGGTAGCAATGCCGTACAGGTGACCATGGGAGCAGAAATCTTGATGAACGGCGTAAACCGCAGCATTTTTGCGACAGCCGACGACGAACTTCGTCCGGTGATGAACGGTATTTATTTCGACATCAGCACGGAAGACATTACACTGGTTGCTTCCGACGGTCATAAGCTGGTACGTTGCAAGACTTATGCCGCACGGGGAGCAGAGAAAGCTGCCTTCATCCTTCCGAAGAAGCCGGCCAACCTGCTGAAGAACCTGCTGCCGAAGGAACAGGGCGACGTACAGATTGGTTTTGACGACCGCAATGCCATGTTCACTCTCGAAAACTATCAGATGATCTGCCGTCTGATTGAAGGACGTTATCCGAACTATAACTCTGTCATTCCGCAGAACAACCCGCACCGTGCCATCATTGACCGTGCGCTCTTCATCAGTGCCCTGCGCCGTGTGTCTGTGTTCTCTTCACAGTCAAGCAGCCTGATCAAGCTGAGCTTGTCGGAAAACCAGATGAAGATTTCTGCACAGGACATCGACTTCTCTACTTCGGCCGAAGAAACCATCGCTTGCCAGTATGGCGGTAACCCGATGAGCATCGGTTTCAAGTCGTCGTTCCTGATTGACATTCTGAACAACATTTCTGCACAGAACATCATCATCGAACTGGCCGACCCGTCACGCGCTGGTGTCATCGTGCCTGAAGAACAGGAAGAAGACGAAGACCTGCTGATGCTGCTGATGCCGATGATGCTGAACGACTAATCATTTTTTGTTACACACAGACTCATGAAACTGAACTTGAAAAATCCGCTCGTGTTCTTCGACCTGGAGACCACGGGCACCAACATTAATACAGACCGTATTGTAGAAATCTGCTATTTGAAGGTTTATCCTAACGGTAACGAAGAGGCCAAGACCTTACGCATCAATCCGGAAATGCACATTCCGGAGGCATCGACTGCCATTCATGGCATTCACGACGAGGATGTGGCCGACTGCCCTACTTTCAAGGAAGTGGCAAAGGACATTGCCCGCGACATTGAAGGGGCCGACATTGCCGGTTTTAACTCCAACCGTTTTGACGTGCCGGTACTGGTAGAGGAATTCCTCCGTGCTGGTATCGACATCGACCTGACCAAGCGGAAGTTTGTCGATGTGCAGGTAATTTACCACAAGCTGGAACAGCGCACGCTTTCGGCTGCCTACAAGTTCTACTGCGGAAAGAACCTGGAAGACGCGCACACGGCAGAAGCCGATACAAGGGCTACCTACGAGGTGCTGAAGGCACAGCTCGACCATTATCCTGATGTGCTCCAGAACGACATCAACTACTTGTCGGAATATTCCAGCTACAGCAAGAACGTGGACTTTGCCGGAAGAATCGTGTATGACGATAACGGCGTGGAAGTGTTCAACTTCGGAAAATACAAAGGTATTCCGGTGTCGGAAGTACTCAAGAAAGACATGGGCTACTACGGCTGGATTATGAACGGAGACTTCACGCTGAACACGAAGAATGTATTGACAAAAATCCGCCTACGTGAAACGGGGCTGGTCAAGTAAACGGAAGGTAGCATGAATACACTACAAGGAAAAAAAATTGTACTGGGTATCACGGGTAGCATTGCGGCCTACAAGGCAGCCGTGCTGACACGCGGACTGATTAAGAAAGGCGCAGAGGTGCAGATTGTCATCACGCCGGCAGGAAAGGAGTTCATCACTCCCATTACGCTTTCGGCGCTGACCAGCAAGCCTGTCATCAGCGAGTTTTTCTCACAGCGTGACGGCACATGGCACAGCCACGTGGACTTGGGATTATGGGCCGATGCTATGGTCATTGCCCCGGCTACGGCTGCTACCATCGGAAAGATGGCACACGGGGTAGCCGACAACATGCTGGTGACGACCTACCTGTCGATGAAGGCTCCGGTGTTTGTGGCTCCGGCCATGGACCTGGACATGTTTGCTCATCCTTCTACCCAGCATAACCTCGACATTCTGCGCAGCTATGGTAATCATATTATCGAACCGGCTTCGGGTGAGCTGGCCAGCCATCTGGTAGGAAAAGGACGCATGGAAGAGCCTGAGAAAATCATCGAAGTGCTGGAAGCGTTCTTTGCCCGTCAGCAGGACTTGGCCGGACGGAAAATCGTCATTACCGCAGGGCCTACTTATGAGAAAATTGACCCGGTGCGCTTTATCGGCAATTACTCTTCCGGAAAGATGGGTTATGCTCTGGCCGAAGCGTGTGCTTCACGCGGAGCGGAAGTGGTGTTGGTGAGCGGTCCGGTTACCCTGCAGACGGTTCATCCGAACATTCATCGCATAGATGTGGAGAGTGCGGCTGAAATGCACCGCGCAGCTGCCGATGCCTTCAAGGATGCAGACGCAGGAATCTTGTGTGCAGCCGTAGCGGACTTCACACCAGAGCAGGTGGCCGACCAGAAAATCAAACGGGAAAAGGACGACCTGGTGCTGCGGTTGAAACCGACTTGCGACATTGCCGCTTCCTTAGGAAAGGAAAAACGTCCGGACCAGTTGTTAGTGGGTTTTGCACTGGAGACTTGCGACGAGGTAAGCCATGCCCAGGATAAGCTGGCACGCAAGAACTTTGACTTCATCGTGCTGAACTCACTGAATGACAAAGGAGCCGGTTTCCGCTGCGACACCAACAAGATCACGATTATAGACCGCGCTGAAGCTGTTTCCTACCCGTTAAAGCGCAAGCAGGAAGTGGCTGAAGACATTGTGGATAAACTTTCCAGTCTGTTTCATTCCTAAACCGTTATGCTACAGTCTATCTTTATACAGAACTATGCCCTGATTGATAAGCTGGACATTGACTTTACGTCCGGCTTTTCGGTGATTACCGGTGAGACCGGTGCCGGAAAGTCCATTATCTTAGGGGCCATCGGACTCCTGTTGGGACAGCGCGCCGACGTGAAATCCATCAAGAAGGGGGCTTCCAAGTGCATCGTGGAGGCGACTTTCCGGATTGCCAACTACGGCATGGAACCGTTCTTTCAGGAGAATGACATCGAATTCGAGCCGGACGAATGTATCCTCCGCCGTGAAGTGTCGGCCAACGGAAAAAGCCGTGCTTTCATCAACGATACGCCGGCTTCGCTGGCACAGATGAAAATGCTGGGCGAAAAACTGATTGACGTGCACAGCCAGCACCAGAACCTGTTGCTGAACAAGGAAGGATTCCAGTTGAGCATTCTGGACATCCTGGCACAAGACGAGCAGGCATTGTCGGCTTATCAGTCGGTATACCTTTCCTATAAGAAGGTGGCAAAGGAACTGGATGACTTCATTGCACAGGCTGAAAAGAGTCGTCAGGATGAAGACTATATCCGCTTTCAGCTGGAACAGTTGGAAGAAGCCGGACTGAAAGACGGAGAACAGACAGAACTGGAACAGGAAGCGGAAACCCTGAGCCATGCCGAAGACATCAAGGCCGGACTCTATAAAGCCAGCCAGCTGATTAACGGCGAGGAAGGCGGTACGGTTTCACTGACCAAGGAATGCATGCAGACTCTTCAGAGTCTGACACAGGTATATGCACCGGCTAAGGAATGGATGGAACGGCTGAACAGCTGCTACATTGAGCTGAAAGATATTTCCCGCGAAATCGGCAATGCGGAGGAAGAAGTGGAATTCAATCCGGCACGTCTGGATTTTGTCAACGAACGGTTGAACCTGATTTATTCCTTACAGCAGAAACACCGTGTGCAGTCGGTAGAAGAACTGATTGAGCTGACGGAAAACTATCGCAGCCAGTTGAATGCCATCACTTCTTTCGATGACCGGATTGCAGAACTGGAGGGTGAAAAGAAGAAATTGTATGCCGAGGTGCTTCGTCAGGCCGAAAAGCTGACCGCGCTTCGTACACAGTCGGCACGGCACATTGAATCGCAGATGGAATCCCTGCTCATCCCACTGGGTATGCCTAACGTACGTTTTGCCGTGGAACTGACTCCCAGAAAGGAACCCGACAGCAAAGGGATGGACAGCGTGACGTTCCTGTTCTCAGCCAATAAGAACGGAACGTTGCAGAACGTGGCTTCCATCGCTTCGGGAGGTGAAATTGCCCGCGTCATGCTTTCACTCAAGGCCATGATTGCCGGAGCCGTCAAACTGCCGACCATCATCTTCGATGAAATTGATACCGGTGTGTCAGGCTCCATCGCAGAGAAAATGGCACTGATCATGCAGGACATGGGACGCCAGAACCGCCAGGTAATCAGTATCACTCACCTGCCCCAAATTGCCGCACGCGGAATTGCGCACTACAAGGTGTACAAGGAAGATACCGACACCGGAACCAACAGCCACATCCGCCGCCTGACGGATGAAGGGCGGGGGCAGGAAATTGCCTACATGCTCAGCGGTGCCACCCTGACAGAGGCGGCCGTGCAGAATGCCCGTGCCCTGTTAGGCTTTAAACAATAACAAGAAACAAACAAGACCATGATAGAAAAGAACGAAATGATTTTCGGCGTACGCGCCGTTATCGAGGCTATCCAGGCCGGAAAAGAAATTGACAAAGTATTAATCAAGAAAGACATTCAGAGCGACTTGTCGAAGGAGCTTTTCGCCGTGTTGAAAGATACGTTCATCCCCGTGCAGCGTGTACCGGTGGAACGCATCAACCGCATCACCAAGAAGAACCATCAGGGAGTGGTGGCTTTTATCTCGCCCATCACTTACCAGCGTACGGAAGACATCGTGCCTTTCTTGTTTGAGCAGGGAAAGAACCCGCTGCTCATCTTGCTGGACGGCCTGACCGATGTGCGCAACTTCGGAGCCATTGCCCGTACGTGTGAATGTGCCGGTGTGGATGCCATCATCATTCCGTCAAAAAACAGTGTCAGTGTCAATGCGGATGCCATCAAGACTTCTGCCGGAGCCTTGCATACCATTCCGGTGTGCCGCGAGAATAACCTGACGAATACCATCAAGTTCTTAAAAGACAGCGGATTCAAGATTGTAGCAGCCACAGAAAAAGGTGACTACGACTACACCAAGGCCGACTATCAGGGTCCAACATGTATCATCATGGGTGCGGAAGATACCGGTGTACCCTACGACCACCTGGCACTTTGCGATGAATGGATCAAGATTCCGTTGTTCGGCAACATCGAGTCACTGAACGTGTCCGTGGCAGCAGGTATCCTCATTTATGAAGCCGTGAAACAAAGAGGATTCGGAGAAGAATAAAACAATAAAACATACATACTACCATGAAAATAGGAAAAATTACTCTCGTGCTGACATGCTGTGGAATGGCTTTTCAGACCGGAATGGCTCAGGAACTTCCTAAGTGGGCCAACAAAGCCAGAAAAGCTGTGTTCTCTGTCATCACGTACAATAAGGAGAATCAGATTCTCAATACCGGAAACGGATTCTACATTGACGAAAACGGTACAGCCGTATCCGATTATACGCTGTTTAAAGGGGCCGAACGTGCCGTAGTCGTAACTGCCGATGGAAAGGAACTTCCGGTGGAATACATTCTGGGAGCCAACGATATGTACGACGTAGTGAAGTTCAAGACAGCAGCCGATAAGAAGACCGTAGCCTTGCAGCCGGCATCCTGTCCGGGAGCAGTAAGTGAAACGGTGTACGTACTTCCCTACTCTACACAGAAAGCGGCTTCGGGCACACACGGCACCATTTCCAAAATCGATACCATCAGCCACAACTCTTTCTATTATACCCTGAACATGAAAACGGGCGAAAAGACCGTAAGCTGTCCGGTAATGAATGCAGAAGGAGAAGTTGTAGCACTGATACAGAAGAACAGTGACAAGGAAAGCACATCAAGCTATGCCATCGGAATAGGCTATGCAAAGAGCCTGTCTATCAACGCCCTTTCTGCCAACGATTTTACACTGAATACCATCGGTATCAAGAAAGGATTGCCGGAAGACGAATCTCAGGCACTGGTGTACTTGTACGTGTCTTCTTCTAACCTGTCAAAGGAAGAATACCTGAACCTGCTGAACGAGTTTATCCAGCAGTATCCTAAAAACAGTGAAGGCTATTCCCGCCGTGCCCTTTGTTACATGGGATACGGTGACGATGCACACTATGCACTGGCAGAAAAAGATCTGCAAACTATGGTGGAAGTGAACGAAAACAAGGGAGACGCATACTATAACCTTTCTAAACTGCTATATAATTATGTGCTTGGTCTCCAGGGAGCCAAACCGTATGGCGACTGGACCATGGAGCGGGCACTGAAGGAAATCAATACGGCCTTGGAAAACGACAAGCAGGGACTGTACTACCAGCTGCAGGGAGATATTTATTTTGCCATGCAGAAATATCCGGAAGCATTTGCCAGCTACGAAGAAGTAAACCGTTCACCGCTAGCCTCTGCCGCTTCTTTCTATGCCGCAGCCAAGACCAAAGAACTGATTGAAGGTGCTTCAAAGAAGGAAGCCATTGCCCTGATGGACAGTGCCGTGGCGAAATACAATCCTCCCTACGGAAAAGAAGCGGCTCCTTATCTGTACGAACGTGCCCGCATGAAAGCGGAAGACAAGCAGTTCCGCGAAGCAGTGGTAGACTACAATCTGTTCCACGACGCCATGATGGGCCAGGTATCGTCTGATTTCTATTTTATCCGTGAGCAGGCTGAAATGCAATGCCGTATGTACCAGCAGGCCATCAATGACATCAACAAGGCCATTGAAATGGAACCGAAGAACGTGGAATACTGGGTAGAAAAAGGAAGCGTACATTTGCGGGTAAACCAGCCGGATGATGCCATGAAAGCCTTGAATAAAGCCATTGAACTGGACGCGAAGAACGCAGCTGCCTATCGTATGCTGGGTTACTGCCAGATACAGCAGGGAAAGAAGAAGGAAGGTATGGCCAACCTGGAAAAAGCAGTAGAACTGGGTGATACCGTAGCCAAGAACCTGATTGAGAAATATAAAAAATAACTGACTGATATGCAGAACAGAGTCTGTCACCTTTTCGGCATCCGCTACCCCATCATTCAAGGTGGAATGGTATGGTGTAGCGGATGGAGACTGGCCTCAGCCGTGAGCAACGCAGGTGGATTGGGGTTGTTGGGGGCTGGTTCCATGCACCCGGGAACCCTGCGTGAACACATCCGTAAGTGTAAGGCGGCTACCGACCAACCTTTCGGAGTCAATGTGCCGCTGATGTATCCGGAGATTGAAACCCTCATGGAAATCATTCAGGAAGAAGGCGTAAAAATCGTGTTTACATCTGCGGGAAATCCCAAGACATGGACTTCCAAGCTCCAGCAGGCGGGCATCAAGGTGGCTCACGTGGTATCTTCCAGCCGTTTTGCCATGAAATGTGAAGAAGCTGGAGTAGATGCCATTGTGGCAGAGGGCTTTGAAGCAGGCGGACACAACGGACGAGAGGAAACTACGACTTTCTGTCTGATTCCGGCCGTCAAAAAGGTGTGCAGTGTACCTCTTATTGCCGCAGGAGGAATTGTATCGGGCGAAGGCATCTTAGCCGCCGAAGCGTTAGGCGCAGAAGGGGTACAGATGGGTACCCGATTTGCCTTGACAGAAGAAAGTTCAGCGCATTTCAATTTCAAGGACCGTTGCCTGCGATTGAATGAAGGAGATACCCTTCTGACACTCAAGCAGCTTTCCCCTACCCGTCTGGTGAAGAACGATTTCTACAAGCAGATAGAGGAAGCGGAACAAAAAGGAGCCTCAGCAGACGAACTGAAGGCTTTGTTGGGAAAAGGCCGGGCCAAAAAGGGAATCTTCGAAGGCGACCTCTACGAAGGAGAACTGGAAATAGGACAAGCCGCATCCCAGCTTCGCAAGTTACAGACGGTGGATGAGGTGATGAAGGAGCTGGTAGAAGACTACCGGACAGCACTTCGCCAGATGCAGGACAGACAGGGCTGGTGAATCTTTTGCATGCTAAGCACCGTAAGCTCTTACTTACAGACTTCAAGCGCAATAAATAGGGACATTCAGTAAATGTCTCTAAAAATAAGATGGCATATGAAGTGATACTGG
>ENA-OPCI01000216-OPCI01000216.1-human-gut-metagenome-genome-assembly--contig:-NODE-216-length-39626-cov-4.798464_pt1 | contig 39626 bp, 27 predicted proteins | sample MGYA00241564_ERZ501479 | MGnify/ENA primary metagenome ERZ501479 (study PRJEB25962, sample SAMEA2042630) | human gut metagenome | biome: human gut; feature: human-associated habitat; material: faeces...
TATTCAAGTCAGGCTATGGCATGGGCTAAGTCCCTCGGCGTGTCGAATGCCCGTACAGTTTTCCTTACTGACGATGATCAGATCATGGTTCTAGCTGATACTGACTGGCTTGTTGCCGTCCATTTCCTCCATAAGAAATATTATTCTTCAGCATGCGGCAAGTAGGCTTGTACAGCCTTACGTGCCAATGAACGTGCTTTCTTCTTTGCTCCTTTTGACGAACAAAGACGGAAGTCAATATATGCATGACCAGTAACACGCAATGATTCTTCTTGAAGAGAGTCATTGTCAACCCAACGTAACTCTTCCTTGCGAATATCATCGGTAGTAACTGAATAGACTCCGGCAGACTGATGTCCAAACTGAGTAAATTCTTCGTAATGCTGTTGAGGACTTACTTTTGAAGAACGTGCTGTAGACAACTCGCCTTCATCGTCTTTTGACGGATTGAAAGCTGAAGAACAAACAATGCCATCAGAAATAAATTCAGGGTGTACATTTCTGAAGCAAGTATCTGAGGAATTAGTTATATCTTCCTCTCCGGTCTTTAAATCAGGCCAGTTTTGTGAGTTTTCAGTCATTTAGCGCGCCCCCAATCATCCAATTTAGGATCTCATTTGGAGAGCAGTCTGCTGCAAACATCTTCTCGCAATCTTCTTCGTTTTTGCTAAAGGCAAACGCATTGATTGTATCGTCAGGCTCGAAATCAACTTCGTAATCTAGCTCTTTCCATTCGATTTGAATTCCACCGTTGATTTGCGGGAAAATGACAAGATCAATTATTTGCGGTATTGAGCTTGTATAAGAGAGTGCTTCGCATAAGAATGACTGAACATTCTTAAAGATGCTGTCTTTAATGGGTTCACCTTGAGGAACGCCATCTTGAGTGCCATACCATCCAGTGCTAAGCTGTGCAAGAGCTTCCAGCCTGCTTGTAAACTTCTCAGGTAGAGTCTCTTCTATACCGTAAGTCTGTTCTATGGATTCAATATCGCCATCATCGTTTATTTTGCAAACGACGGATAAGGAACACATACGTGCTCGGCTTCTATTGTTAAAGAATTTATAAAAATCATCCCATCGACTAATGTCAGCTTTGCCTCTAATTATCTTCTGGGAGGTATAGATCAAGAAAGTATAAGTAAACCATTCCTCGCTGGCATCCATTCCGACAAGCTTGCCGTCAATAACTCTTTCGACAAATTGACTCTCGGTAGAACGAGAAATAATATCTTTCCAATCGCTGTCAACGTCTATACGTCCTGAATTATCTGCCTCTGCTAGGGTGATTTTTTCATCTTCGTTTAGTGATTTACCTAAACGGTATAAGCGGGAAAGCGACTCCGGTGGAAAGTCTCCTATTGAAGCTGGATCCTTAGCTTGTTTTATGCTCCTAATAGTTGAATTAATCATTTTTCTGGCTGTTTCAGCAAAGTCAGGCGCATCTTCATCCCAAAGCGGTATCTGATTAGAGGTTTCATGCTGATATCTTGTCATTTCCCCCACTACACAGCCATGCTTTATTCCTGTAAGGCGGATGTCGATATCGCGAGAAAACCCACTGGGAAGATTCTTTTTACGGGGATGTTCGCGCTTGTAAAGCCTAGCAGCCACGTCATCGATTAGATCTTTGTAGTTCTTGAGTTCACCGATAGCGGAGAGAGGGAGACCTTCCGCTTCTTCAAAGCGTCCTCCCGACATAGAGTAACGTCCAAAGGCTGTACCTGACCGACTCATGATAAGGCTAACCAACCTTTCGTTTCTATGGTCAATCGAATTGTATGGACAAACCGTGTCCTACGCTCGTTTAAGCGAGCGTAGGACACGCCTTAGACATCAAGCAATAAAAGGATCTGTCCAATGAAAATGTCAAACTTGTTTTAGACATTAAACAATAGAGATCCATAGGATGGTGAGGAACGATGATGAACACACTGGTTGAGGAAGCCACGCTTCAGTTCCTTCAAGAATCCAAAGGGCTCTTTGACAACTTGCCGATGTTTGGCGTGGACGCGGGAGACCTCATTCTTCAGATCAAATCAAACAACACCTCCCTTCCTGAACTGCGCAAAGAACCGGAATGGCAGCAGGTCTACACTCTCTTGATCAAAAAAAGTGAGAAGGACCCTTCTTGGTGGCGCACCCCGCTTGGGAATTACGCGGCTCAAAACATGCCGATTGAGGATAAAACCATCACCAAGGCAGAGGCCGCAAAAATACTAGGCGTGAAGAATGCCACAGTCGCTACTCTGGTTCGGCGCGGCACGTTGCGTTCCGATAACGGCGATCCGTTCCTCTCCGACGTGCTGGAGCGCATGCTTTCTCCTAAGAAGGCTGGCCGTCCACGTGCGAAAACAAATAGCACCCAAGCGTCAGCTAGGGTGTCCAATGGCCGAGTAAAGCCTATCCTGAAGTGGGCTGGCGGTAAATCCCAGATGCTTGACGTGCTTCTTCCGAAAGTTCCGGCGCACTATGGCAAATACATCGAACCATTCTTCGGTGGCGGTGCGCTGTTCTTCGCGCTTCGTCCTGAGAACGCCGTGATCGCGGACAGTAATCCCGAACTTGTGAACCTATGTATACAAGTAAGGGAACATGTCGAAGAAGTGATCGCCATTCTCGTTGGATACAAGAACGAGCGAGAGCAGTTTCTCAAGGTTCGTTCTCTGGATTGGACCAAGCTGTCACCGGTAGAAGCTGCGGCGCGAACGATCTACCTGAACAAGACCTGTTTCAACGGCCTATATCGAGTCAATCGCAAGGGGCAGTTCAATACCCCATTCGGAAAATACAAGAATCCGAAGATCTGCGACGCTCAGGCCCTGCGTGAAGCTTCCAAAGCGCTCCAGAATGCCACAATTGTCTGCGGTGACTATGCCGCCGTGCTTGCCGAATACGCCGAACCAGGTGACTTCGTGTTTCTTGACCCGCCGTACATTCCGGTTTCCGAATACTCGGATTTCAAGCGCTATACGAAGGAACAGTTCGAGATCTCAGACCATTCACGGCTTGCAGTTGAATTCTCCCGTCTGCATTCGCTGGGATGCCATCTTCTGTTGACCAACTCGAATCATCCGCTGGTCCATGATCTGTATGGGCAATACGAGATTCAGGTCATTCCTACAAAACGTTCCGTAGCCTGCAGGGCAAGCAGCCGCACGGGAGAAGACACGCTGGTCATTGCAGAACCAGAGCCCAAGACCCTGGCGGCGGCTCTGCCGGAAAAGAAAAACCTATCCAAGCAGGTTGAGCTATATCCGCCAACCCGTTTCATGGGTTCCAAGCAAAAACTGCTCACTGAACTGTGGAATGTGGCATCCAGATTCAACTTCAACTCGGTCGTGGACCTGTTCTCCGGATCGGGCATCGTCAGCTACATGTTCAAAGCGCAAGGTAAACAAGTCATAAGCAACGACTACATGGCCATGAGCGCCACCTTCACCAAGGCGATGGTGGAAAACCAGAACGCGACTCTGCCTTTGCAAGAGGCAAAGGCATTGCTGAAGGATTGCCCGACCGACGATTTCGTGTCGAATACCTTCAGGGGACTGTATTACACGGACGAAGAAAATCATCTGATCGACGTTCTTCGCACGCGTATCAAAGACATCGAAGATCCCTATCAGCAGGCCATCGCTATGACCGCATTGATTCGCGCCTGCACGAAAAAACGCCCGCGTGGTATCTTCACGGACACCGGTACGACGATGGACGCAAGGATTTGAAGAAGACACTTGCCGAGCAGTTCCTCGAAGCCGTTGAAGCGGTGAACAACGCTGTCTTCGATAATCATCACCAGAATAAGTCCATCCGCGGCGATGCTTTGCTACTTGAGGCAAACCATCCCGACCTCGTATACATGGATCCTCCGTACTACTCGCCATTGTCGGATAACGAATATGTACGGCGTTACCATTTCGTCGAGGGACTTGCCTGCGACTGGCAAGGCGTCACGATGCAGGAGCATACCAAGACCAAGAAATTCAAGTCCTACCCGACCCCGTTCTCTTCCCGGACGGGAGCTGCGGACGCATTCGACAAATTGATCGAGCGATTCAAGGATAGTATTCTTATCATCTCCTATTCTTCCAACAGTCAGCCGACAAAAGAAGAGATGCTGAGGATCCTTGGTCGGCATAAGAAGAATGTCGAAGTCGTTCCCGTTGACTACCGATACTCCATTGGCACCCAGCATAAAGGTGCGGCAAACAGAAACAAGGTCGAAGAGTACTTCTTCCTTGGCTGGTAATCATAAGGCTAATGCCCATGATGCTGAGTTGACTGTAAACTGAAGTCATGGGCAAACCGATAACGATCTGGCAACTGGGCAACACTGGATTACGCAATCCGATGCGCATCTGGGAGGGCCTGAAACTGTTCGCCGAGTCCCCGTTCAATGGGAACCTGCGAGGAAGCAACGAAGAACGATTCCAAACACTGCTTAATCATGCCGGCTTGGTTAATTCGACCGGCAAAGCAGAAGACACCAGCAGCTATGCAAGAAAATGGCGGTTAATGTTTGCCCGTTTTGGGTTCATTTACCCGCAAGTTAAAAAGAAGGACGGCAAACAGGAAGATCTCGGCCCCCAAGATCTGGTGACACCATTCGGCGAGACCTTCCTCAAAGCCGACACCTATCCTGCACAGCAGGAATGCTTCTTACGTTCGCTGAGTCTTGAGCAGACCAAAGTTCCAGGAGATCTCGGCTTCTTCTCCCCGCTAAGGTGGATATTGGCGGTGATGCTGGAACTTGAAAAGCGTACAGGCACCAGTGAAATCAGCCGAATCGAATTCTCGCTATGGGGTCATACCACCGATCCCAGCTATGACATTAACGATGTCGTAAACCATATCATCGATCTGCGAGAGCGTCGCAAGAAAGCAACAGCCAAGCGTAGGTTCGACGCCGACGAAATCAAGAAGCGCGGTCAGGATTACAACAAGAAGAGCGATAACTTCACTGATTACAGCGATATGAACATGCGCTACCTTCGCATCAGTGGAATCGTCCAAAGGAAAGGTCGAGGCCTTGTCATCGTTCCAGCCAAGCACTTCCTAGCGGAAAAGCTGGCCTCAACAACATTGAGCCGTCGCCCAATTATGGACGTATACAAGGAGCTCTGCCATGGCGCGTCCTTGCCTATGGATGATCTTGAGACCGCCAAGGCGTTGCTTCTTGATATGGAAGCACAGCTGAAGAAGAACCATGTGTATTACGATCTTGGGAATCGCCCGGTATCGACGGTACCTGAGATCAATGCAGCGCGCCTCCATCTCGAAGAACTCTGGCAGAAAACCGACGAAATCAACTATGCCGCCAAACAGCCAGAACAGTGGCAGGGGATCTCCGACTACATGACAGGCGGCGGCAAGAAGATCGACGACGCTGATGAGGACAACGGCATCGAAGTACCGAAAGATGAAACTCCGGCATATCTCGAATGGGTATTATGGCGTGCCGCGCTCGCCTTCGGAAACCTCGTCAACCATCCCAGCGATATGCGAGGTTTCCGATTGGACTCGGACTTCCTTCCTGTATCGGCAGCAGGCGGCAGACAAGGAGACCTGTACTGCGAATACGATAAATTCACCATTCTGACTGAAGTTACTATGTCCACAGGCTCCCGCCAGGAATCCATGGAAGGCGAGCCTGTAAGACGGCACGTATCCGAAGCGGTGCTGAAGTATGGGAAAAACGACATTCCAGTGTATGGACTGTTCATCGCAGTCAAGATCGACACCAACACAGCCGAGACCTTCCGCCACGGCGTATGGTACGCAAAAGGCGATGTCAAGCAACGACTAGACATACTGCCTTTGACGCTTGCGCAATTCCAGAAATGCTTTATCGCACTGTTCCAGAGCAACGAAAGCGCCAAACACGAAAAAATCAAAGAGCTGATTGAAGTGTGCGAAGCGCAGAGAGATCTCATGGAAGCTCCCGCTTGGAAGAAATACATAGATCAGACGGTGGAATCCATCATATGAGATGAAGGGTTGCCGGATAGCGCACAAGCTACCTGGCAACCCTTTCATTTAAAGGCTCTTCGGGTGTTTGTGCGGACGTGAATCACTGGTCTGGCTTACTGGTTATTTAATTTTGTATCGTTATGCAGATATGTTGCTGATGGCAGCGGATGTATATAATGAATTGGGGCAGACTGACAAGGCGATAACATTGGCCAATGAGGTGCTGAAGAGAGCGCGTCAATCAGGAAACGCGTCTCAGCCGGCTGACTGGAAGAGTGGCTTGTCTAAGGAACAAGTGCGTGAGAAAATTTATTTTGAACGTATTTTCGAAGGTGCCGGTGAACCGGAAATGTATCAGAAAATGCGTTTACGCGGCACAGAGTTTCTGAAAAAAGCTTTTGAGGTCAACAATGGGCATGGAATTATTCAAGAATCAGTGGCCAATAATCCTAAACGGAACGGCAATTGGGGAGAACGTATTTTTAATGATGGAAATTTGAATGATGAAAATTTCTTGAAGAAAAATTTATTGCTCCCGGTTCCGAAAGATGAGATAGACACCAATTCAGCTCTTGACTATAGTGACAATAATTATGGTTATACTAATTAAGGAAACATGATAGAACGCTTTATTCAATAGGTCTTTATTGGATTTTTCCGGATGCAGGGCGCACCTGCGCTTTGCATCCGTTTTTTTCTTGTCTGTAACCTGTTTCTGGACATTCTCGGATATAAAATAGTCATTTCCAGACAAGAAACAATAATATAACTTGTATCTTTGCGGATGTTAATTCTTTGCTTATTTAAATTTATGAATATGAACAACCTACAATCAGGATTATTTTTTTCTTTGACCGGCATTACTGCTGTGGCATCTCTGTCATCATGCGCTTCACAAAAGAAAACTGAGGAGCAGAAACCTTACAACATCGTGTATATAATGACCGATGACCATACTGCCCAGATGATGAGTTGCTATGACAAGCGTTATATGGAAACGCCCAACCTTGACCGCATTGCTAATGATGGAGTGCGTTTTACAAATAGTTTTGTGGCCAATTCATTGAGTGGTCCCAGCCGTGCCTGCATGATTACCGGCAAGCATAGTTGTGCTAATAAATTCTATGATAATACCACTTGTATATTTGATGGTTCGCAACAGACTTTTCCGAAGCTGCTGCAACAGGCCGGATACCAGACCGCCCTTATCGGAAAATGGCACTTAGAGAGTTTGCCCACAGGTTTCAATTATTGGGAGATTGTACCCGGACAAGGTGATTATTATAATCCGGATTTTATTACGCAAGACAATGACACCATTCAAAAACATGGGTATATAACCAATCTCATTACTGATGATGCCATAGACTGGATGGAGAACAAACGAGATAAGGACAAACCTTTTTGTATTTTAATTCATCACAAGGCTATTCATCGCAACTGGCTGGCAGATACTTGTAACTTGTCTTTGTATGAAGATAAAACTTTTCCGTTGCCCGATAATTTCTTTGATGATTATGAAGGACGCCCTGCGGCAGCGGCACAGGAAATGAGCATCGTGAAGGATATGGATATGATTTATGACCTTAAGATGCTTCGCCCCGATAAACAAACCCGTTTGAAGGCTCTTTATGAAAATTATATCGGACGTATGGATGAGGGGCAGCGTGCGGCATGGGATAAGTTTTATGGTCCCATTATTGATGACTTTTATAAAAAGAATCCTCAGGGTAAAGAACTGGCCGATTGGAAGTTCCAGCGCTATATGCGTGACTATATGAAAACAGTGAAATCGTTGGATGATAATGTAGGTCGTGTACTGGATTATCTGAAAGAAAAGGATATGCTGGACAATACCTTGGTGGTTTATACTTCAGACCAAGGCTTCTATATGGGAGAACATGGTTGGTTTGACAAACGCTTTATGTACGAAGAATCCATGCATACTCCGCTTATAATGCGGTTGCCCAAAGGTTTTGACAGGAAAGGTGATATTACAGAACTGGTGCAAAACATAGATTATGCACCTACCTTTCTGGAATTGGCAGGTGCTCCTGTTCCCGAAGATATCCAAGGTGTTTCGTTGCTTCCACTGTTGAAAGGAGAAAAACCTGCTGATTGGCGCAAATCATTGTATTATCATTTTTATGAATATCCGGCAGAACATATGGTGAAACGTCACTATGGTGTACGTACAGAGCGTTATAAATTAATTCATTTCTATAATGATATTGATGTGTGGGAATTGTATGATTTACAGGCAGACCCTACGGAAATGCATAATCTTTATGGTCAGAAAGAATATGAATCGGTTGTGACGGAGCTGAAGACTGAATTGGCAAGATTGCAGGAGCAGTATAATGATCCGGTACGCTTTTCACCCGATAGAGACAAAGAATAAGAAAAATAGCATATATCATGAAATACGCTTGTTTGATTTTGCTATGGTCGTTATTTGCGACTATGGCCTTACCTGTTGACAACCTAATCCAATCTATATCTATTGTTCCCTGCCCGGAGAGTATTACTCCGGGTACAGGTTATTTTACTTTCTCCGGAAAAACAGACTTTACGGTAGAAAATGAGGAGCAGGCAGAGGTTGCACGCTGTTTCTCTGCTCTTTTTACCCAGGCGGCCGGATTTACTCCTTGTGTGAAGGTTGGAGAAAAGAAGGGAAAAATCAGTTTCCTTACCGATGACGCATTAAAGAGTGAGGCGTATCATCTGGAAATAACTCCCAGGCAGATAATAGTTAAAGCTTCAGATACAAAAGGTTTCTTTTATGCCTTGCAGACTATTCGTCAGTTATTGCCTGCTTCCATTGAGGGCACAGCGGTGGCGGAAACTGCGGATTGGAGCGTGCCGGCTATGACAATCAAGGATGAACCTCGTTTCGGATATCGTGGATTGATGGTGGATGTGGCCCGCTTTTTTATTCCGAAAGAGAATCTGCTTCGTATTATCGATTGTATGGGAATGTTGAAAATCAATACCCTGCATCTGCATTTGGTGGATGATAATGGTTGGCGTATTGAAATAAAGAGATATCCTTTACTCACTGAAATCGGTTCACGGCGTGTAGATCGTCCTGGAAAATCTTTTCCGGAGCGTCGTAATCCCCGGCAGGGTGAACCGACTGTAGAAAAAGGATTTTATACTCAGGAGGATATCCGTGAGATAGTGGCGTATGCCGCCCGACATCAGGTTGAAGTGATTCCTGAAATTGAAATGCCGGCTCATAGTAATGCTGCGTTGGCTTCTTATCCGTTGCTGGCTTGTCCTGTGGTCGATAAATTTATCGGTGTCCTTCCAGGATTGGGAGGAAATCATGCGGATGTGATCTTCTGTGCAGGAAACGATAGTGTATTCACTTTCTTGCAAGGGGTGATTGACGAGGTGGTGGAGTTGTTTCCCTCCAGGTATATTCATTTGGGTGGGGATGAGGCTCGGAAAACGCATTGGAAGGAGTGTCCGCTTTGTCAGGAGCGTATGCGACAGGAAGGCTTGGAGGACGAAGAAGCGTTGCAAGGTTATTTTATGGCGAGAATGAGTAAATATGTACAAAGCAAAGGGAAAGAAGCCATGGGCTGGGATGAACTGACCAATACCCGGATTCCCGACGGAGCAATTATTTATGGTTGGAGAGGCTACGGTCAGGCTGCCGTCAAGGCAGCGGAGCAAGGGCATAGGTTTGTCATGACTCCTGCACGTATCATGTATTTGATTCGTTATCAGGGACCGCAATGGTTTGAACCTTTGACCTATTTTGGGAATAATACATTGAAGGATGTATATAGGTATGAACCGATACAGAAAGAATGGAGTCCGGAGGTACGTTCCTTGCTGATGGGAGTACAGGCTTCTATGTGGACTGAGTTTTGCAATAAACCGGAAGATGTGGAATATCAGCTGTTCCCTCGTCTGGCTGCTTTAGCCGAAGTGGCTTGGACACAGCCTTGGCATAAAAATTGGAGAAGTTTTTTGGTGGCAATGGATAAATTCAACGAGCATCTGTCTGCTAAAGGGATTGTGTTTGCCTGTTCCATGTATAATATACAACATACGGTAACCCCTGTAAATGGAAAGCTACAGGTGAAACTGGAATGTGAACGTCCTGATGTGGAAATCCGTTACACAATGGATGGTAAGGAGCCGACAGACCGGTCTCTGCTATATAAGAGCCCGTTGATGGTGACCGGTACACAAACTATAAAGTGTACGACTTATAGAGCAGGTCGGCAGATGGGAAAAACATTGACATTGCCTTTGGTCTGGAATAAGGCTACCGCCAAACCTGTTTTAGGAAATACACAGGCTGGGAAGATTTTAGTAAATGGTATACGTGGCAGCTTGCGCCAGTCGGATTTCGAATGGCATTCATGGGAAAGCAGTGATTCTGTCGCTTTTACTATAGATTTGCAAAAGAAGGAGTCGCTTCGTTCTGTATCAGTGGGATGCATAACGAATTATGGCATGGCAGCCCATAAACCGGCAGATATTGAAGTGTGGGTTTCAAATGATAATCGGGATTATCGTAAAGTATCCGGTAAACAGTTCACGGATGGAGAGATTTTCCGTGAAGGGACTTTCAAAGAGGATGTGGTACTTGATTTGAATAAGGAAATTGGCCGTTATGTGCGGATTATTGCTAAAGGAGCCGGAGAGTGTCCTGCAACCCATGTACGCCCCGGACAAGAGGCAAGGATTTATTTTGATGAGGTAATGATAGAATAAATAGATATATGAGAAATACATTATTATATTTTTTGGCTGCTCTGGTTATATTTCCAGTAATGGCGCAACAACAACCCGAATGGCAGAGCCAATATGCTGTCGGACTGAACAAACTGGCCCCTCATACTTATGTGTGGCCTTATCAAACCGTATCTGATATCCGTAACGGAGATTATGAATCTTCTCCTTATTACATGAGTCTGAACGGTAGTTGGAAATTCCATTGGGTAAAGAATCCCGATAACCGTCCGAAGGATTTTTATAAACCGGAGTTTTATACAGGAGGATGGGCGGATATTCAGGTTCCCGGCAATTGGGAACGTCAAGGATATGGAACAGCTATTTATGTAAACGAAACCTATGAGTTCGATGACAAACTGTTCCATTTTAAAAAGAATCCGCCTTTAGTTCCATATAAAGAGAATGAAGTCGGTTCCTACAGACGTACCTTTACAATTCCTGCCGATTGGGAAGACCGCCGTGTGGTTATCTGTTGTGAAGGAGTGATTTCTTTTTACTATATTTGGGTGAACGGACATCTGTTGGGCTATAATCAAGGTTCAAAGACACCGGCCGAATGGGATATCACTGATAAATTGAAGAAAGGTGAGAATACGGTGGCATTGGAGGTTTACCGTTGGAGCGCCGGATCGTATTTGGAGTGCCAGGATATGTGGCGGTTGAGTGGTATTGAACGTGATGTGTATCTTTACAGCACTCCTAAACAGTATATAGCCGATTATAAAGTAACCTCTTCTTTAGACAAACAACAATATAAAGAAGGTATTTTCGGTTTGGAAGCTACCATTGAAGGACCTTCTACTTCCATGACTACCTTTGCTTACCGACTGGAAGATAAAACCGGTAAGGCGGTTCTGCAAGGTGAATATCCTATCAAATCGAAGGGATTGAGCCATTTCTTGAAGTTGGATGAACAAAGTTTGCCGGATGTGGAAGTCTGGAGTGCTGAGCATCCGAATCTTTATACACTGATCTTGAAATTGAAAGATGTAACAGGTAAAGTAACGGAACTTACCGGATGTGAAGTAGGTTTCCGCACTTCGGAAATTAAGGACGGACGTTTTTGCATCAATGGTGTGCCGGTCTTGGTAAAGGGAACGAACCGTCATGAACATTCCCAATTAGGACGGACTGTAAGCAAGGAACTGATGGAAAAAGATATCAAATTGATGAAACAGCATAATATCAATACGGTCCGCAATTCGCACTACCCTACCCATCCTTATTGGTATCAGCTTTGTGATCGTTATGGACTTTATATGATAGATGAAGCTAATATTGAATCACACGGCATGGGGTATGGACCTGCTTCATTGGCCAAAGATTCCACTTGGTTGCCTGCCCACATGGATCGTACCCAACGTATGTATGAGCGTTCCAAGAATCATCCGGCTATCGTCATCTGGTCATTGGGGAATGAAGCCGGAAATGGTATTAATTTCGAACGTACATATGACTGGATGAAGTCAGTGGAGAAAAGTCGTCCTGTACAATATGAACGGGCCGAACAGAATTATAATACCGATATCTATTGCCGTATGTATCGCAGCGTGGAAGAACTCATGGCCTATGCCCGCCAGACAGAACCTAAAGTCTATCGTCCTTTCATCATGACAGAGTATCTGCATACTATGGGTAATAGTGGCGGAGGATTAAAGGAATATATGCATGTATTCGAAACCGAACCGATTGTTCAGGGAGGTTGTATCTGGGATTGGGTGGATCAATCTTTCCGCGAGATAGATAAGGATGGTAAATGGTATTGGAGTTATGGTGGGGATTATGGTCCGAAGGATGTGCCCAGTTTTGGCAATTTCTGTTGTAACGGGTTGGTCAATGCAGCCCGCGAACCGCATCCGCATCTCATTGAAGTGAAGAAAGAGTATCAATATATCAAATCGGCACTGACCGATCCTAAGAAGCTGACAGTGGAAGTCAAGAACTGGTATGACTTTACCAATTTGAATGCCTATACGTTGCACTGGCAGGTCATGGGGGATGATGGGAAAGTGATAGCAGAAGGAACTCGAAAAGCAGACTGTGCCCCTCATGAGGCTGTAACATTCTCTTTGGGTGCTGTAAAGTTGCCTTCTACGATTCGTGAGGCTTATTTAAATCTGTCTTGGACGCCTGATAAGGCAACTCCCTTTATTGGAACTCATGACGAAGTGGCCTATGACCAGTTTGTACTGTCTGCCAACAAAGGGTATCGTGCGCCGGAAATCAAATTGGCTGATAAGGTGAAGATAGATATTGATCCTGCAACCGGCGCTTTACGCTCTTATATATATAAAGGTAAAGAGATGCTTTCATCTCCTGTAGTTCTCAGCCTTTATCGTCCTGTAACGGACAATGACAGCAGGGAAAAAACAGGAGGAGCCAAAGTTTGGAGGAAAGAAGGTTTGGATAATATGATTCAAAAAGCTACTTTTGTCAAAGCATCTGAAACTGGTGGTAAAGCGGAAGTAGAGTTATGGAATGCTAAAGGCGTAAAGTTGGGAATGGCTACCTTTGTATATACCTTGCAGAGCCATGGTGCATTAAAAGTAAAGACAACTTTCTTGCCGGATACTTCTGCTGTTACTTCATTGGCTAGAGTGGGCCTGGCATTTGAAATGCCGTATGCCTATAACAAGGTTTCTTATTTGGGACGTGGTGAACATGAAACTTATATAGACCGTAATCAGTCTGGATGTATCGGAATTTACCATACAGATGCAGAACGTATGTTCCATTATTATGTGAAGCCCCAGGCTACAGGAAACCGTACGGATGTGCGTTGGATGGAATTGGCGGATGAGGCAGGAGAAGGTTTGTCTTTCCGTTCGGATAAAGTGTTTCAGTTCAGTGTTATTCCATTTACGGATTCTAATGTAGATAAAGCTACTCATATTAATAAACTTGAGAGAACAGGGATTATAAATGTTCACTTAGATGCGGAACAGTCGGGGGTAGGTACTGCGACTTGTGGTCCGGGGGTATTGCCGCCATATCGTGTTCCGGTGGAGAAGCATACGTTTGAGTTTATGATTTGTCCATTAAAATAACCTAGTAATAAAGAAAAATGAGAAAAACGATTCTAACCGCAGCCTTACTTTGTGCTTTTCTGGGAACTCAGGCACAGGAGTATTATGAGAAACACGTAGCTTTTCCGGCAGGAGCGACTACGGAACAGAAGATAGATATGGCTTCCCGTTTGGTGCCTACACCGCAACAGTTGGCATGGCAACAAATGGAATTCACTTGTTTCCTTCATTTTGGTATTAATACCTTTACAGGCCGTGAATGGGGAGATGGTAAAGAAGATCCGGCCATTTTCAATCCTACCGAATTGGATTGTGAACAATGGGTAAGAGCTCTGAAGGAAGGTGGCTTCAAAATGGCTATCATTACTGCCAAGCATCATGATGGTTTCTGTTTGTGGCCTACCCGGACAACCAAGCATTCTGTTGCTTCTTCTCCATGGAAAAACGGAAAAGGGGATGTGGTACAGGAACTCCGCAAAGCTTGTGACAAGTATGGATTGAAATTCGGAGTTTATCTTTCTCCTTGGGATCGTAATGCGGAATGTTACGGACAAGGAGAAGCTTATAATAAGTTTTTCATCGAACAGCTGACTGAACTGCTTACCAATTACGGAGAAGTGCATGAGGTATGGTTTGATGGAGCTAATGGCGAAGGACCTAACGGAAAGAAGCAGGAATATGATTGGGACGCTATTTTGAAGACTATCCGTCGTCTTCAACCTAAGGCAGTTACCGCTATCATGGGCGATGATGTGCGTTGGGTAGGTAATGAAGGTGGATTGGGACGTACCACGGAATGGAGTGCAACGGCTTTGATGCCTAATTCTTATCCGGGTTCTGATGAAGTCTATAAGAGATTGGGCATAAATGCTATGTCCAAGGATTTGGGAAGCCGTGAATTGGTATCTAAAGCATCGGATTTGTTCTGGTATCCTTCTGAAGTTGATGTTTCTATCCGTCCGGGATGGTTCTATCATGCCGAACAGGATAATCAAGTTCGTTCACTTGCCAACTTGGTGAATATTTATTATCGTTCTGTGGGCTGTAACTCTGTTTTGTTGCTGAATATTCCACCCGATAAACGTGGTTTGATGCACGAGAATGATGTGAAACGTATCAAGGAGTTGACGGAATATATAAAAAAGACCTTTGCCGATAATAAAGTTGAGAAGGGAAATAGGATATGGACAGCCAAAGTAGGAGATACGAAAGAATATAAGGTGAGGAAGAATACACTTGTTAATACTTTCTTAATTCAGGAGGATATTACAAAAGGCCAGCATGTGGAAGGTTTTACAGTAGAAGTGTTTGCCAATGGCGCATGGCATCATGTGGGTGAGGGAACTACGGTGGGATATAAACGGTTGTTGCCTTTCTCGGATAGTCATGCCGAAAAGGTTAGAGTGACAATTACGGGTGCTCGTGGAACCGTCAATATCAGTAACATAGGCTTGTATTATGCTGAACCATTGGTTGATAAAACGATGAAAGTAACCTTGAGTGATGTCCCGGTGGATGGTTGGAAAACAGTGGGCATGGATGCAGCCGCAGCCATTGATGGAAAACAGGAAACTGTTTGGAAAACCGAAACTTTAACTCCCTTGGTGGTTGATATGGGTAAAGAAGTGGAAATAGCCGGTTTTAGTTATGCTCCTGCACAGGAGGAGGATCTGACTGGCACTATCTATAAATACAACTTTTATGTCAGCCGGAATGGTAAGGATTGGATGAAGTGTGACGCTACAGGTGAATTCAGTAATATCATGCATAATCCTGTTCCTTATTTTGTACGTTTCGGAAAGACTTATCCAGCCCGTTATTTTAAACTGGAGCCTGTTACCGAAATAAATAATAAGGCAGTAACTGCTGTTGGTGAGATAGGAGTACTGTTGAAATAAATCAGATTAATATATTTTTTTATTTCAGGAGAAGTTATGTTAAGCCGGGTGAGAGAATCATCTGGGTTTTGACATAACTTCTTTTGTATATAGAGGGCATATGAAGGAATTAGCTAATAATCTGTTAAGAGCTTTCCGGATTTTGAGAAAACGTATTATATTTGCATAAGCATAACAGATATTCAACTTTTTGATTAATTGTAGAAAGCCTTTGTTTAATCGATATCACTTAAATGAGTAAAATATGAAAAAAAGCTTGTACTTTCTTTTTATATTAGCCTTGTTCTGTTTGACAGGCTGCAAGGATGCGCTTGTTCCGAAACCTATAAAGCTCACTTGCAATATCAATACATTTGACGCTCCTATATCATGTATCAGCCGTTCGACAGCAGATGCGGATAAACTTTATATTGGTCAGGAAGACGGTTGTATCATAGAAAAAGTGAACAATAATTGCCAGACCTATTCCATTAATAGCAACCGGCGTATATATGATATATTGGAATATAGTGAAGATTCTCTGTTTGTGGGAACAAGAGATGCCGGTTTGAAACTATTGGCTAAATCCTCTCGGCAGACCCAGACTTACTACATAAAAAATAAGAGGATGAATTATTCGGTATATAGTATGACTTTGGATGATGATAAACAGTGTTTGTATGTGGGGACTAGTAATGGACTGTTTAGATTGAATTTGAAAGATGGTTCCACATCTCATGAACTCACTCCCATTCAACTAGGGAAATGTAGTAAAAACTGTGGGGTGAATAAGGTTGTGATAAAGGAAAAAAAACTATATGTGGCTAGTGAACAGGGGTTGTTCGTTGTCCGTAATCTTGAAACGGATTTTAAACGACCTGTTATAGATTCTCTGGTTACCAATGTCAGTGTTTATAATGATACGGTATATGCTTTGTTGGAAAATTCGGTTTTCAAGATAGCTCCCGATGGAAAAAAGACGTTTGTACACAAAGGACGGTGCTACTTGTATGCTCAAGGACCCGACAAGGATGAATGGTTTATCAGTGCTAATTCTATACTTTATGTTAAAGACGGTTACACTTTAAAATATGATTTGCCGAATGGAGTCAGTACTATCGCCAGACAGATAGGCTTTATGGGGAAAGACTTTCTGCATCTGGCATGTAAAGAGGCTATGCTTTCTTTTGCCTTGCGGCAGAACTCGGCAGATTTAGACAATAATGTATTGGCGGTTAGTGATAAAAGGACGGGAGACTCCATTTTCTTTATTACCGATGATCTTCGTTTACATCTGTATAAGTTCGTCTATAATCATCCGGAATTCAAATCAAAGTCTTTAGGAAAGATTGAAGGCTTGGATATTGTGGGTAATGATATTATAAAATTTTTGGAAACCAGTCCTAATACTTTCTTTCTTGCTACGCGTAAGAAACTTTATAAGATTAAAAGCAATAGAGCGGAGTGTCTTTTGCAGTTCAGTAACACGAAAGAGCAGAATAATATCACTTCTCTTTATTATTCCACCGCGGAACATTGTCTTTATGTGGGTACTAGGGAATATTTAGGTATTATAGATGAACAGCAGGACCATATTGTAACTTCTATTCCGGTCGTGTCAGATAAGGGGGAGAAAGATACTATCGACGCTTATATTACCGGAATTTGTGAGAATGAGGACAGTATTTATGTAACGACCTTGAACAAAGGATTGTATGGAAGGCCTTTAAACAGGCCGCAGGAATCTTTCTGGCAGATACGTGATTTATCAGGGTATGAGAGTGTTTATGGTGTGATAATGAATGGTAGAAATAAATATTTGAATACCTCGTTGGGAATCGTTAATGAAGAAAATGCGACCTTGTTGCCAGTGAAACATGTGAAATCAATATCGGGAGCTCTTGAAAAGAATCCTAATGAGGGCTTTTTCATACTCTATTATTATGGCATGAGTTTTAAGGGATTGGATGATGCCGGTGTTCCAGAACCATTATTCTGCGATTTGGCTTTTAGCAAGCCTTGTATTGCCGTCAATGGACGGAAAGCGGTTTTGGGATGTAAGTCAGGATTATTCCTTTTTGATGGTAAATCAGGCTTGCTTCCTATCTCGATAGAAAAAGAAGAGATGTCCTATGCGCTGTATATCATCCTGTCAATAGCAGTGCTGCTATCGGCTTTTCTTGCTCTTTTCCTTTTGAAAAGACGGAAAAGAGAAACTCGGAAAGCACTGATGGATAAAAAAAGGATAAATCCGGATGATGTCGGGATGAATGGGGAGGAACTGGAAATGGATGTTCATGAGGTTGCCAAAAAAGTCAAGACCCTGTTTGATGCCTTGGGATACAGAAAAACAGAGGGAGAGGATAAGATGCGTCAGGAACTGAAACAGGTGTGTTTAGATTTTGCTGACAAATATCCTGAATTGGGTAAATTATCCTTTATGAAACGAAGGGGAAAAGAAAGATATTTTATAACGATACTTCTGATGATAGAAGATATTGATGCTACTATTATTTCAAGAGTGCTGGATGTAGATCAGGCAACGGTAACAAGACATAAGTATAATGTAAGGAAAGAAATAGAACAACTTTATCCTGAGGGGGAGTTTGATTGTAAAGTCATCAATCTGCTTTATGACCGTATCAGTTCAAGAAGAAAATAAGTTCATCTTTAGAGTTATCTCAATTTACTGTATTTCGTAGAGCCGGTTTCGTGTATCTGTTTTATTATAAGGAATGGTTTTTTTGCCGGAAGTGCTGAAACACTTCCGGCTCTCCTTTTTCTCTCCTTTTTCTCTCCTTTTCTCTTCTAGGATGTTTTGGTCATATAAAAGGAAGAAACGGGATTAAAAAGGTATTTTCGGGATAATTTCAAACACTACTTTTGTTTCCGTCAGATGCGGACACTCTGATTGTCTGTCGTATGTTCCGTAGATGATTAAAATGTTTTTCGAAAAACCAATTGAATTTTATTAATTAACCGTTTAAACTAAACTTTTATCATGAAAACAAAGTTTGCCTTACTTCTAGTGTTTTGTGCCGTTTCATTAAACATCTTTGCACAAGAGAAAAAAATAAAGGATAGAAGAACCAATCCCGAACTTTATTATTTGGAAGAATCTGAGGTTGCCAATAGTCTGGAGTTGCTGCCTCCTCCTCCTGAAGCCGGAAGTATTTTGTTCTTGTATGACAAAGCCCGTTACGACTGGGGGAAATTGCAAAGGGATACTCCTAGGGGTGAACAAGCTGTCAGTGATGCCCGTGTAAATGGTGATGGCGTTCCCTTTGCCTTTTCGGAGGCTTTTGGTATTGAAATAACGAGGGATAAAACACCAGAACTGTATAGGCTCATTATTAATATGAGAGAGGATGCCGGAGATTTGGCTACCCGTCATGCTAAAGAGTATTATATGCGTGTACGTCCTTTTAGTTTTTTCAATGAAATGACTTGTAATCCCGAACAGCAGGAAGAACTTTCAACGAATGGTTCCTATCCTTCGGGACATACAGCCATAGGATGGGCTACTGCTCTTGTTTTGGCAGAAGTCAATCCTGACAGGCAGAATGAGATTCTGAAAAGAGGATTTGAAATGGGACAGAGTCGTGTTATTTGTGGGTATCATTTCCAAAGTGATGTGGATGCTGCCCGAATTGTGGCTAGTGCTGTTGTTGCCCGTCTCCATGCCAACGATGCTTTTGTGAAACAGCTTAATAAGGCGAAAGATGAGTTCTCCAAGCTGCAAAAAGCAGGACTCATTCAGTCTGTTTCCAAAAAATAATTCCCTATAACTTAACCATAAACCGTAACTATTTAATGTAATGTTTTTCTTAGATGAACCGGACAAGCGTTTTTGCTAATCCTAAAAGCATGACTATTGACCGGGTGCTGATGGGAGGAAGAATCTGGTTGATTGCTTTCATTGTGTGGCCTTACAGATTCTTCACTGCCCTCAGTATGACAAAAATCAGAGACCGATTGACAAGGCACTTAGATGGTTACCATTAAAACTGTATATTATGAAAAATCTTGTATCATTAGGAGTCTTTCTCCTGATATTGCTCTCCGTACAGGTAAATGCACAGGAACAATCAGTCTTGCAAATACGTCCTACGGGACGAATCTTAATGGATGGAGGCTTGTTTCATTCAGATAATAAAAACTTTGTAGATGGTGTAGCGATTCCCGATGCCCGGATAGGCGTAAAAACAACCTATGGAAAATATAAAGCGAAAGTGGATATAGGCTATGCGTATGGAAAGGTCAGTTTAAAAGACATATTTGTAGAAAGACAATTTTCCTCACATGCGTTACTACGTGTAGGGAATTTTGTACATCAGTTCGGGCTTCAAAGTTCTACTAGTTCGTCTATGAAAGTAACCATGGAGGAGCCGGCAAGTAATGAGGCTTTTTTCAACAGCCGGCTGATGGGGGCTATGTTTGTGTATGACAAAAATGATTTTTTCGGTACAGCTAGTGTTCATGTGGAGAGCGAGGCTCTTAAGAAGAAATCCAATGAATTGGGTAAAATGGGTTATGGTGCTATGAGCCGCCTGGTCTATCGTCCTTTACATGATACAGGGAGATTGTTTCAGTTGGGTATTTCCGGTGCTTACGAAACACCTAGATACAATAGCGAACCTACACTTAACCATACTAGCTTTGACTTGGGGGCTAATTTCCCGACGCGTATTGCAAAAGTCAGAGCTGTGAATGCCTTGATTCCGGATGCAAAGAACTTGATAAAATTTACACCGGAGATGATAGCAGGATATGGTCCTGTGGCATTGGAAGCACAATATTATTATCTTCAAGTGAATCGGAAAAAGGATTTTAAGAATTATAAAGCGAGTGGTATGTATGGAATACTGAGAGGTTTGCTGATAGGTGGTAATTATAGATATTCACATACGGATTGTGGTATTGCCACTCCGGACTCTGGTTCGTTGGAATGCGTATTCGGATATAACTATACTGATATGTCGGATACCCGGTCCCATATTTATGGCGGGCGTTTGAACGATGTCTCTTTTACTGTCAATTATTATATCAATAAGTATATGATATGGAGATTCCGGTACTCTTATACTAAGATAACGGATAGAGTGGGATTTGAAAATCAGTCATTAAGTGCGTTTCAGACACGTTTTCAAGTGATATTTTAAATAGAGGGTCAGAGTTTCATTTTGTTTCAAGAGTTTGAAGCAAGGTGGAACTCTTATATTTGAAACAGATTGGGTGGCAAGAAGAATGTCCTTTTGGAGGTAGAGGGTAGCATAAACCTGTTACTGTAAGAACGAATATTGAAAAATAGCTTTATCTTTGTATTCTTTATACTAGGAATTAAATGAAAAACAAATGAAAGAAGCAACCATAACTCCTTTTGCAAAGCCGCTATATATAATGACCAAACCTGTAGGTGCGGTTTGTAATCTGGCCTGTGATTATTGTTACTATTTGGAAAAATCCAAGTTATATGAGGAACAGCCGCGTCATGTGATGAGCGATGAATTACTGGAGAAATTTATTAAAGAATATATTCAGTCGCAAACCATGCCGCAAGTTTTGTTTACCTGGCATGGGGGAGAAACTTTGATGCGTCCTTTAGTTTTTTATAAGAAAGCTTTGGAACTTCAGAAAAAATATGCAGGTGGTAGAACCATTGATAATTGCATTCAGACAAATGGCACATTGCTGACAGATGAATGGTGTGAATTCTTCCGTGAGAATAATTTTTTGGTAGGCATTTCTATAGACGGTCCTCAGGAATTTCACGATGAATACCGGAAGAATAAGATGGGGCAACCTTCTTTCTATAAGGTAATGAAAGGGATTAACCTGTTGAAAAAGCATGGAGTGGAATGGAATGCCATGGCAGTGGTCAATGACTATAATGCAGATTATCCGTTAGACTTCTATCGTTTCTTTCGTGACGAGCTTGATTGCCATTATATACAGTTTACTCCCATTGTCGAGCGACTGTCTAACCGTGCAGACGGTCTTCGGCTTTCTTCATTAAAGCAAAAAGACGGTGAACTGGCTTCTTTCTCCATTACTCCTGAGCAGTGGGGGAATTTCCTTTGTACCATTTTCGACGAATGGGTGCTGAATGATGTGGGTAATTACTATATTCAGTTGTTTGATTCTACGTTGGCCAATTGGGTGGGACAGCAGCCAGGAATTTGTTCATTAGCTAAATATTGTGGACATGCAGCTGTGATGGAATTCAACGGTGATGTGTATGCTTGCGATCATTTTGTCTTTCCTGAGTATAAATTGGGAAATATTTATCAGAAGACTTTGGTGGAGATGATGTATAGTAAAGAACAGGAAACTTTTGGTGCGATGAAGCACAATAGTCTGCCACAGCAGTGCTTGAACTGTTCTTATGAGTTTGCCTGTCATGGGGAATGTCCGAAGAATCGTTTCATGTTAAGTAAAGACGGTGAACCAGGATTGAATTACTTGTGTAAGGGATATTATCAATTCTTTGACCACGTAGCACCCTATATGGATTTTATGAAGAAGGAATATCTGGCGGAACGCGCTCCGGCTAATGTGATGGAGTGGGCGAGAGAAAGGAGAAATAAATAGACTGTTTTCAGTAAGCCGACTGTATGGGACAAGCAAGTCAACTTACCTAGTTGTTTCAGTTGACTTATTTGGTCATTTAAGTTACTTTTTCATGGCTGTTTGGTTTAGTCAGAAAAAATAAAAGGAGCAAAGTCTCTGCGACTTCACTCCTTTTGTTTTTTCCGGTTTTGGCAGCGACGGGCTCTTTCCCCTGCGCTGCACTGTTGAGTTAAGCTTAACACAAAATGCAGCTTCCGGCAAGAGCAAAATGTCAAATATGCGTAAAATTCATTCACAAAAAGTCGTTCTTTTTAGAAGCTTTCTTGAAAAAGCAAAGAAAAGCCGGGCCCTGCCTCCTGCCTCAGGAGAACAAAGCCCGGTTTTTCCGAAAAGAGGAACGACCCAAAACAGGTCTGGGAAACATCAGATCGCGTTATATTTCTTGAGGAATTTTTCAAGGTCGGTGCCCTCGATCTTCCGCAGCGCTTCTTTCAGGGCAAGTTTCTTTACAAACGGCAGCTCCATATCCGTGAGCTTTCTGCCGTCCCGGAGCTTGACCGCGGCATCAATCAGGCAGCGGACATCGTAGGTGCTGCCCCAGACCTCGGGCACGCCGCGGTCAATGCTGAGCAGGCTGTACACCGCCACCATACCGGTGCGCATGGAATACTCCGTGGTGAAGATGGTATCCCGCGGCGTCTCGGCAAACTGGCCCAAAAATGCGAAGTTGACAGCGTCTTTCGGCACCACGTCGGGCCGGTCACCAATGGCGCGGGGCATGAAGAACGCATCAATATAGGGCATCATGACCGGCACTGTGTTGGCGCTGTGCTCGGCCAATTCCTCGATCTTGTCCGTCGGCACGCCCAGATGGTACAGCCACTCCATGCAGATCTCCTTGCCGGTGCAATCCCTCATGGATTTCTTGACATAATCGCCGGGCTTATCGCTGAACAGGCCGTAGACCCAGACGCAGAGCTGGTTTTTGGGCTGATCCCGGAACTGCTGTTGGCGATTGAGAGTCCAGCTGAGGAGCCAGCTGGAATCCTTGACCGTGACGATGCCGCCCGTGACGGTATGGCCGCTGAACGGATCCCGCTTGCAAATTTTTTCGATATACTGCGGGATGGTATCGTCCAGCGTGGTGATGGTCGCACTCTCCCAGTTGGATTCCTCGGGTTTGGAGCAGAACTTATCCGGGTTGCCGAACGAGGGGTCCTGCGCCGCGACCCGCCGCCAGAGATCCCAGCCATTGCCCGGTTTGATGGTGGGGTCAAAGCCCGCCGCCTTGTCCTGCGCTCCCACGGTACAGCTCTCCACACAGCCGCCGTTGGTAATGAAAAGCAGGTCGTTCTCGGTCAGGTCGATGGTCTCCACCTGGCCCTTATGGTCTACCGTGATGGAGCTGGCCTGCTTGCGGCCGATTTCAATGTTGAACTGCACATCCGTTACCTTTGTCTCATAAAAGAACTGGACGCCGTGGTCTTTCAGGTAACAGGTCATGGGCAGGATGATGGACTCATACTGGTTATACCGGGTAAAACGCAGGGCCGTGAAATCCGGCAGACCGCCGATGTGGTGGATATACCGCTTGAGGTAGAGTTTCATTTCCAGAGCACTGTGCCAGTTTTCAAAGGCAAACATGGTGCGCCAGTAAAGCCAGAAGTTGGAGGAGAAAACCTCCTCGTCAAAAACATCGGTGATCTTTTTATCCTGCAATTGCTCGTCCGGGGTGAAGAAGAGTTTCATGATCTCCAGCGCGCCCTGATCCGAGATGGCAAATTTGCCATCCGTGTGGGCGTCCTGGCCCTGTTTCTCCGTCGCGCGGCAAAGGGAGTAATTGGGGTCTGCCTTGTTCAGCCAGTAATATTCATCCAGCACGCTGGCACCCTCGGTTTCCAGCGACGGGATCGAGCGGAGCAGATCCCACATGACCTCAAAGTGGTTGTCCATCTCGCGGCCGCCCCGCATGACATAGCCGATATCATATTTATAGCCATCGCAGGCACCGCCGGGGATGGGGTCTTTTTCAAAGATGTGGATGCGCTCGCCTTTCATCTGGCCATCCCGCACCAGATAGCAGGCCGCGGTCAGAGCGGCCAGGCCCGAGCCAATAAGATAGGCCGATTTATGATCGACCCCCTCCGGTTTGCGGGGATGCGCGAATGCCTCATAATTGCCACTGGAATAATACATCAGATCAACCTCCTGAGCATGGTAGGAACTGTGCGCTCTTCTCCGGTACGCGCACCATCGTTGTAGCCTTAGTATACCCGGCTCAGGGCCGCCCTACAACAAGCAAAAAGGCGGCAGTGTAAGAAGTTTTTACATTCCGCCGCCTTTGATAGTAAAAAAGCACCGGCTCCCGTGCTACCGGGAACCGATGCTTTTACCACTTGATCGTGTTTGATGGTTTCTGTAATTATTTCTTTTCCGGGGCGACCTCAAAATCGACCTTGCCCAGGTTGACATCGGCTCGCACAATGGTGATCATCATGCTGTCGCCCAGGCTCCAGCTCTTGCCGGAGACGGGATCCGAGAGGCGGATGCCCTCGGTGAGGTTGGTGCCGGAGGGGGTCAGGCTGGAAGCAGGCACAAAGCCCTCCACACCATTTTCCAGCTCCACAAACAAGCCGCGCTGGGTCACGCCGGAAATGGTGCCCTCATAGCACTCGCCCAGATGGCGGCGGGCATATTCAGCCTTATAGCAATCCTCGGCCTTGCGCTCGATCTGCATGGCAATGACCTCCCGCTCGCTGGACTGCTTGCTGGCTTTCTCCGCAAAATCGCTGTAGCGGAGGATCATGGTCTCTTTGTCCGTGCCCCGCAGCAGATCCGTCATGATGCGATGGATGGCCAGATCAGGGTAACGGCGGATGGGGCTGGTAAAGTGGGCGTAGTCCTTGAGGACCAGACCATAGTGACCCTTGGGCTTTTCCTCGTACACAGCCTTGGACATGCAGCGGAGCATTCCGGTGTTGATGATCTGCTCATAGGGAGTACCGCGCACGCCCTCGAGGATGGCGCTCAGCTCCTTGGGGGTGGGCACCTCTTTTGCAAAGTGGTCATTGATCCCGCAGGCCTGCAGCAGAGCGTGCAGACGCTCCAGCTTCTCGGCGTTGGGCTCCTCGTGCACACGGTAGACAAAGGGGATCTGCTTGACGCGGGCAAAGTGGGCCGCGCACTGGTTGGCCAGCAGCATGAATTCCTCGATCATGGACTCGCTCTCACCGGAGGTGCGCTTCTTGACGTCGATGCAGTGGCCGTCCTCGTCAAGGATGAGCTTGACTTCACCGCTCTCAATGTCCATGCATCCGCGCTCCTTGCGCAGGCGGGCACGGTGGCCGTACAGCTCTTTCATGGCAGGCAGCTGGCTCAGCACCTCGGCATACTTGGCCTTGATCTCAGCATCCGCGGTCCCGGCCAGCAGGGCATTGATCTCAGAGTACACGCCCTTGACCCGGCTGCAGATGATGGACTTGACAAAACGGTAATCGGTCAGGTTGCCGTCTTGATCCAGCCGCATGAGGCAGGAGAACGCCAGACGCAGCTCTTTCTCATTCAGAGAGCAGATGCCATTGGAGAGCTGCTTCGGCAGCATGGGGACGACCTGGTCGGCATAGTAAACACTGGTAGCACGGCTGAACGCTTCATTGTCCAGCTCACTGCCAGGCTTGACATAATTGGAAACATCCGCAATGTGGACGCCCAGCTCAAAGCCGCCGTCAGAAGTCTTGGTCAGGCTGATGGCATCGTCGATGTCCTTGGTCTCGGCGCTGTCGATGGTGAAGATGGGCAGGGCACGCAGGTCCATGCGGCCCTCACAGTCGGCTTCGGAAACCGCCATGTCCTCAAACTTTTTGGCTTCTTCCCGCACCTTATCCGGGAAACGGCTGCGGATGTCCTTGGCGTAGAGCAGAGCCTTGGCGCAGCGCTTGGCCTCGTCCGAGCTGCCAAACCGCATGGCAACCCCCACGCGGTGGTCTTCCTGACGGTTGCCGCGCATGAGGATCTCCACAGCCACCTTGTCGCCGTCCTTGGCACCGCCCTCGCAATCCCGCATGAGCTGCATGGAAATGGCCGGGCAGTCGTCCGGGACGAATTTCAAACGGCCATCCACCCGGCGGGCCGTGCCCACCAGGTCATTTTTCTCGGTGAGGATGGCGAGGATCTCGCCCTCATCACTGCCCTCCACACGGGGGTGGGCAAACTTCTCCACCAGCACCTCATCGCCCGGCATGGCACCGCGGGTAAAGCGGCCCGGAATAAAGATATCACTGGTGCCATCGTCCAGCATAACAAAGGCAAAGTTCTTTCCCAGCTTGACCACCTTGCACAGCAGGGCTTTCTCCGCGCGGCCCGAGCGGACGGTGAAGAACACGCCCTGTTTCTGGCAGATGACCGCCTCATGCACCAGCTGGTCCAGTGCTTCCATCACCTTGCGGTCCGCACCGCGGTCTCCGCCAAACTTCGCTTTCAGATCCTTGACGGTGCAGGGCTGGTTTTGGATCGCATGTTCAATTTTATCGCGTAACGGCATAATTTTCTCCTTACTTCCAACGGCTCTGCCTCCACCGGGCTGCGAGCCTTTTCACACAGCGGGCACACTCCCGCACTTCCCTCCTGCCGCCTGCGGCACATTCCCGAGGCAGCAGCTTCTCCTAACGAGTCATCAAATGATTTTGGGGATTTCCGGGCAGAAAAACAGCCCCGTCCTACACGGGGCTGCATACGCGTGCTCAGGCCAGACGGCTTGCAAACACACAGGCCAGGATCGCCACCACAAAGAAGACGATGCCTGCAATGCGGGTCACCTTTGCCAGCATCTGGTCGGCCGGGGTCAGGCGAGCATTGTTCGCGCCGTAGGCACTCCCGTTGATGGCGCCGGACAGCCCCTGACCATGGGTGTGCTGCATCAGAGTGAGGAACACGATAGCGGCAGAAACGATGAGCAGGATGACGCCGCCGACGATTTCAATGACAGACATGGATGAAACGCTCCTTTGATTTATCAAAAATTTAAGATCAACCATACAAATACAAGTATATAGTATCATACTCCGTGTGAAATTGCAAGCAAAATTGAATTTTACTCCCCTGCAGCGTCCAAAGCGTCACACACCCGCGCGAAGATGGCTGCACTGGTCCGCGACGGGCCTGTCTGGCCGTCCTGCAGCACCACAATGGTATAGCGTGGGTTCCGGGCCGGATAGAAACCTGCAAACCAGTAATTTTTCAGTTCTTTTCCCGCCGCAAACTGGCCGGTCTGGGCGGTGCCTGTCTTCCCGGCGGCGGTGCCCTCTGTGGGAGCCGCCTCATGGCCCGTGCCCTCCGTGACAACACTTGCCAGCAGCTCCCGCAATGCCCGGGCAGTCTGTGCAGAGAACACCCGCCGGGCGCCGCGGTGGGCCAGTGCGGTCAGCGATTCACCGGTCGTTTCATCCAAAGTGCATTCCAGAAAGAGTGGCTCCCGCCAGATACCGCCCGCCGCAATGGTGTTCATCATGGCGGCAATTTGGATCGGTGTAGCCAACAGCTCCCCCTGCCCAAAGCAGAAATTGGCAAAAGCCCCGCTGGATGTGAGTGTTTCCGCCTCCGGCAGCTGACCGGCAGCCGTGCTCAGGGTGTCTGCCAAATTCAGCGCCCGGCCAAAGCCGAGGCGGACAACCATTTCCCGCACCCGCTCCGGGCCAAGCTCCTGCCCCAGCCGGATAAAATATCCGTTGCAGCTTTTCTGCAGGGCGGCTGCCAGATCCACTTCTCCGTGAGGGACACCTCCGGCACAGCGGAACACCTGCCCATCCACAACGCAATAGCCCGGGCAATCCCACACAAGGCCAGTCTTCCCCGCTTCCAGCGCTGCGGCAGCCAACACCGGCTTGAAAACAGAACCCACCGCATAGGCCTGAAATGCCCGGTTCACAAGCGGGCTGTCCGGAGCATTCAGGCTGGCGGAGACATTTTCCGGGTCAAAGCCCGGTGTACTGGCACAGGCCCGCACTTTTGCACTGGCCGCATCCAGTACCAGAATGCAGCCGCTCTGCATCGTCTGGACCGCCACGGCTTCTGCCGCGCGCTGGATGGACCGGGAGAGAGTCAGTTGAACGCCCACTGCGCCGCTGTCCGATTTTACAAGCTCCGGCTCTGTCCCGCTCCGGAGCTTTCCCTGTGCGTTGACCGCACAGACCAACTTGTCCTGTGCCCCGGTGCCGGAGAGCAGATCCTCCAGCGCTGCCTCCAGCCCTGCGACGCCGTGCCCCTCGCCATCGAGATAGCCCAGCAGGGCCGACGCCAAAGGTGCATCCCCATAGCGGCGCGGGACGGCATAGCACCACGCGCCCATTGCAGAGACATCCCGCGTCACCTCCACCAGAAACGGCCGGGAGGCGTTCCGTTTCTGGTAGAGCATTGCCTGACCGGCCTTGCTGGCATACGGGTAAAGTTTTGTGTAGCTTCCCTCCCCGGGCAGACTAAGCGCCAGCCACTGTTCCCCAAGCCCGGTGAGCAGGTGACCATTGCAATCGTAAAAATTGCCCCGCCGGGCCGGGAACGTTCGTGTGGCTGTACTCTGCGCCTCCGCCCGGGCTGCATAGGCCGTGTTGGAGCAAAGCCAGAACAGCCTGCACAGCACCACTGCAAAGCCAAGCAGCAGTGAGCCATATAGCACCAGCACCCGACGGCCCGACATCAAAAGCCCCCTCTCCCGTTCCATATCCGGTTACAGTATGGACGAAAAAGAAAGGGTGCATTCGTCAAGCTCTGAAAGAAAGACGCAAAAGAGGCGGAGCCTCCGAAGAGACTCCGCCTCAAAAGTGCGCTTAACAGTATTTGCAGTTTTAGGGAGCGACTGCGACTTAGTACATGCCGCCCTTCCAAACCACACTTTTGGAGCCGAATCACGAATATCGGGAAACGTAGACTTTTGTAGAATTATCAAGGCCACAAGCCGATTTTTCCAGATTCTCCGTTTTTGCACGATCCACGCTTTTCTACGCAAATCTACGCCACTTACCGGGTGATTGGCGTAAGTTTTGGCGTAAGTTTCGGCGTAAGCAATTCCGCTTCATGCGTCGAAAATCACAGGTTGCCGGCGATCTGTTCAAAGGCTCTTTCAACCGATTCAAAGCTGCTGTGCGTGTAGACATCCAACGTCACACTGGCATTGGAGTGTCCCATTAGGTATTGCAGGCTTTTTACATCCAGCCCGGCCTGCTGAACATTGGTGCAGAAGGTGTGTCGCAGCACATGAGGTGTAATGCGCGGAACCGGTTTGCTGTACGCCTTCTCAAACTTTCCCTGCACACCATGCATATAGTTTTCCAAGTGCATTGCCACCTTCGGCATTCCGGACTTGTCCAGAAAGAGGAATCCACTGCAACCATCCACCAGCGCTTCCACTTTCGTGGACGCTCTGGCTTTTACTACACGCCGCAACGCTGCACAAACGGTATCTGTCATGGGAACATTGCGGATACCGCTTTTTGTTTTCGGCGGTGTGACAAAATAGGGCTTTTCAGCCGTCCGGCAAAGCTGCCGCCGGACATGGATGCAGTGCCGTTCAAAGTCGATATCTGCTCGTGTCAGGCCGTACAACTCGCTTACACGCAAGCCGGTTCCCATAAGAATGACGATATCATCATAATAATTGCCGCCATAGTCTTGAACGAATTGCAGATATTTTTCCTGCTACTCTCTGGTCAGGGCATTGCGCACATAAGCGTCCTTCGGCACAACGTCCGACAGCTTGAACTTGAATGGATTCTTGCGGATGATGTCATCCTCCACCGCCATCTCAAACGCCGGTCTGACAACACTTTGCAGGATTCCTATGGTGTTTTGCTTGAAACCGCTGTCATGCAGAAACACGAACCAGCCTTTCGCATCGGACAATTTTACCGTTTTGATGGCTTTTTGCCCGAAAGGGTCAGCATGAATCCGCTTGACCGCTGTGTTGTACGACCGAAGTGAATTGGGCTTCAACCCACGTTTCAGGTTCATATAGCGGTCAACCAGATCAGCCACCGTCATCTCTCCGGCGGCGTAGTCGATGCCGTCTGCCAGATCGCGCCACAGTTCTTCCTCTTTTTTCCGCAGCTCTGTCAGGGATTTAGCGTAAATACAACGCCGTTTCTTGTGGATATCGGTATAACGATAGTCGTAGGTGCCGTTTGCTCTTTGGCTTTCGCCATCCTTCAAAACACGGCCCTTGCTATCTTTGCGCTTTTCAGGCATTTAGAAGCTCCTTTCTGTGAAAAGCGCATATAGGGGTTGATTTTAGTATACCATACCGACCATGCGATTTCCACCGATATCGAATAGAAAAGACGTTGCATCATTCTCAAATAGAATACGCCTGCTCGATAAAGCAATCAAACAGACGGCGCTTGATCAAACGCTTGTTGCCCACCCAAAGGACAAATTTGCACTTATCCTCGTTGGTAATCTCGCGCAGTTTATTGATGCCAATGCCGGAGTATGCTGCAGCTTCCTCCAGCGTCAGGTTGCTCTTTTCCCAGATCGGAACTTGTCGGGACTTGGTCCCTCCATCTTGCTGATGCAAGACCATTTCATCGCTTAAAGTCCCCACCGGGGACTTCATTGCTTCGCAAACGCGAACTTCCTTCATAGGCAGACCTCCAATTCCTTGTAACCGAACGCCTGTAACCGGGCAGGGAAACTCTCTTTTTCTGTACGCAGGACATTCGATGGACTTTATACTTTTTCTTATCTTTTTAAGGTTACATGGTTACAGAAAGCGGAAAACGCAGCAATCATGCGGTTTTTGCGCTGTAACTGCAGCGTAACCAAACCTGTAACTGACCGTGTAACCGCTGTCCATCAGAAGGGAAAGCCCAGCTGCTGGGCTTCCGCATCCGTTATTTCGGAGAAATCTTCAGCCCCGGTTTCGGGGCTGGTTACATATAAATTAGAGCACAAGAAAACACCCTGCAAGATTTTTAGTCTTGTAGGGTGTTTCATATATAGCATCTCGTGAATCACGGATTGCGGCATTAGTATTTTTTTGATAATGTGTAGGTATAGTAGGTGTCAACAATCAAAAGAATTGCTACGATGCTCATTGTCCACCAAAAACAAGAAATGCCTTTCGTCAAAAAGCATACCATGATTATAATAATACCACTTACGATAAATGAAATACCTCCAAAGCGTTGGCCTTTTTTCCATGTTGTTTCATTTTTCATACTCCATACGCTTCTCAGTCCTACAACTGAGTTCATTCGTAGTTTTGGCATAATGTTACCTAATATAATCATTGCAACGCCAAGCAGTCCAAATACAAGTTGATTCAAATCAAGTGCAATGGAAGACAGATTTTCAATCGAATTGAAATCGGCATACAAAAAATAGACTGTCATAGCATTGAAAAGTGCAAGAGATGCTATTCCAATCACAATACATACATTTTTGTTATTACTTCCATTTTCTTCTTGTTTTGAGGACAACTTAGCCATGGCAAGCATAAAATAGCCAAATAAAACTGTAATTACAGGGAAAATTAGTGTTTCATATTTGCTACCCCAACGTGTCACTTGATTATTCATATCATAATGAGCCGGGATTTGCTCTGGCAAGAACTGTAAGGCAATCAGGACAACTACCAATGGTAAAAACATGAGACTGTAAAAAGCGACCATTTTCTTTTTCATTGTTGACCTCCACGCAAATTACTGATCCACATAATTGTTTCATCAAGGATAGATAAATTCAATTCGTAATAAATATAATTTTTGTATCGAGTTTCGTAAATTAAGTCTGCTTTTTTCAGCTTCGATAAATGGTATGACAATGCCTGTGGTGTCATATCCAATGCGATCGCTAAATCTCCTGAACTTATTTTCCCTTCCTGTAACTTTAGCAGGATTTTTCGACGTGTATCGTCTGCTAAAGCAGCTAATACTTCATTTATAGCCAAGCGATCACGCACCAATCTATTTCAAACAATCTTTAAATAGATTGCATCACACATGTACTCTTTATACAAGGCTATTTCAAAATATTTTTAAATAGCAAAAAGGCGGCCATCTGCACCCATGCAGACAGCCGCCTTTGGTTTTATGCCGTATTCTATTTGTCAGTCTCTGAAAATCTTATCCAGTTCCCTTTCCATGGTGCCCGCCTTGGCAAATTCCAGCGTATCCGCCTGACGGATATGGTGGGCGGTGATGCCGTGATTCTTTGCAAAGCCCAGAATGTAGCTGATGGCAATGCGGTAGATGATTTCTGTCGGGGCAAGCCCATAGACCTGTTTGGCAAAGATATGTTCCAGCCGGGCGTTATCGTCCGGGAAAGCTTGCCGCATCTTCTCGCTGCGGTAAAGGCGCTTGACGATTTCCGTAATGTACAGGCCGGACTTCATGTAGGGGTCCAGGAAGGTCTTGCCGGGGTCATCGAAGCAGCCGGGGTTTTCCTGTTCCAGCAGATCCACCATCTTTTTCACCACCCATTTGGGGGTAAAGATCTGGTTGGTTTTCTGGGGTTGGATGTAATCGAAGATATCCTCGGTGCGGCTCTCGTCAAAGTAATCCGCCAGCTTGACCTTCAGGTTCAAAAACTCCTTCACCGAATCGTCAAACACCACCGGGTCGAACAGGTGGCCTGCAAAATGCTCCTCCTGTCCGGTGGTCTGGTTGATGTACGGTCCACCGTCCCGCAAAAAGCGGAACTGTTCCAACGTGATGCTGGTGACCTCCTGAAAGACCTTGTCCGGGATGATTTGGTCAAAATTTTCCAGCGTCACGCTCTCGTCGCCATACGCCATGAGGAAGGACGGGATGGTGCGGGAGAAGCCCCGGAGATGGTCACGGACGGTGTCCTCGTAGCCCTTTTTCTCCTGCTCCTTCTGGTTGGTCTCCACGGTGCGCACGATGGTCTGCTGCATTTCCTGCGCCGTCTGCTGGATGGTGGATTGTAGGTTTTCCATCAAGGCGGCGGTGCTCTGCTGCTGCTTTGCATCAAACTCCCGGTTCACCTGCTGGCGCTGCTGGGCAGTGGTGCAGCTTTGCAGCTGCTGGGTGCGCTGGGTCTCCAGCTGGCTCTGGTCGATGCGGTAGTTGTCCACCACCTTGTTCACCGCCACGTCCATCTTGGCTTTGGCGGTGATCTCAAACCGCTTCTGGTCGGACAGCTTCAGGTCGCGGCCATACTCCTGCTTTGCCTGTTCCACCATAGGAGCGATGATCTCCTTGGTGATGCTCTTTTTCAGGGGTTCCAGATGCTCTTCTTTGGCAGGAGCCGGGGCATCGGTCAGGTCTTGCAGAGCGGTGTCCAGTGCCGGGGTGCTTTCGTAGATCTTCTCCCCGAACACATCCGCTGCCTTGCCGATGACGTAGCCCTCGTCCAAATCCACCTCGCCCTTGTCGTTCAGGGAGAGGTCTGCGCCGGTGTCCGGGGTGATCTGGATGGGCTTTGCCTTTGCCTCGCTGATGGGCTGGAAGTTTTGCAGAATGTCCAGCACCTCCTGCGGGGCACTGAACACGTTGGAAATATTCTGGAACAAGAAATTGCTCTGGAAACCCATCCGCACCACTTCCTTGGACTTGATCTTCCGGGGGATGCTGAGGACTTTCTCTGCATCCAGCGGGATCATCTCCCCTTCCTCGTCCTCGCCGATGACCGGGAAGAAGTTGAGCAGATTCTGGATGTGTGCCTTGCGCTCCTCGGTGTCGCCCTTGCCGCTGGCGGTGTCCTGTGAAAGGTCGTTAGCGAACTGCTCGTAGATCAGCAGGGTGCGTGCAGGGTCAAAATCGAACACATAGGCGTTCTCTTTGCGGCGGAAGGTGCCGTTTTCGTGGAAAAGGCAGGGGTTCTGGGCACGGAACGCCGCCTGCATATACAGCGCCGGGCTTTTCAGATTGGAGAGCATCAGCACCGCCGACCACTCCGGGATAGTCACACCGGTGGTCAGCTGCCCCACCGACAGGGTGATGGTCTTTTCGTGGTGAGCGATGGCGGCTTTTACCCGGTCAAAGCTCTTCTGGTTCTCGTCCGTGTCGTCCAGCTTGCCGTCACCGGCGGCTAGGATCACCTCATAGTCCCGGAATACCGGGTGCGCCTGCAGCTTTTTTGCCAGCGCTCTGGCACTGTCCACCCGGTTCAGCAGCCAGAAGGTGTGCTTCAACTCGGCACGCAGTTCCGGGGTGGAAAACGGAAATTTGTTCTGGGTGGTCATGGCATCCAGAAAGCGGTCCACCTCAGCTTCGTGCTCAAAGCTGCCGCTGGGCTTCACCTTAAAGAACTCGTTCAAGTCAAAGGCGAATTCCTGCGTTTCGCCGTCGATCTCTACCCCCTGCTGGATCTCGTCCCGGATGATCTCGGACATCTGGTAGGTGTAGAGGTTGAGCATGGGGAGGTTTGCGTAGGGGTTCTGCTGCCCCGGTGCGCCCTGCCAGTTCCGCTTGGCGGCCTGCTCGTCGGCGTAGGTCCAGTTGAAAATGGCATTCCCGGCAAACTTATCGTTTGCCAGTGCTTTGAAGGGCGTGCCGGACAGGTGCAGCGTGAACTTGCGGCGGATACGGTCAAAGGCAAGGTCGGTCTTGTAGGTGTCCACGCCCTCGTGGGCTTCGTCGATGACCAGCACATCCCAGTTCAGCTCAGTCAGGTGGCGCAACTTGTCGTACTCGCCGCCGAAATACTTCGAGCCTTTCATGTCCTGCAAGCTGACGAACTCAATGCGCTTATACAGTTTCTCGCCCTGTGCGGCGGCATTCAGATAGCCTTGCTCGTCCAGCACATGGGGCTGCCCGGCAAGGGCATCCACATGACTGACGAACAGATAGCCGGACTCCCTGCCCAGAAAGCGCACATAGTCGCTGTACCAGCTATTGGCGATGGCGGGGCGGTTTGTGACGATAAGCACCGTCTGTGCATCGACCTGCTTGCAGAAATCGTAGACGGAAAGGGTCTTGCCAAAGCGGGGCTTGGCGTTCCAGAGGTATTCCCCGCCGGGGTGGCTCTGGTAATAGATTTTAGTGTCGCGGACAGCCCTTGCCTGTTCTTCCCGCAGGGTGTAGGCGATGGCAGCATCCAGCTGCACCCGGCCCCGGTTCATGCGGAAATCCTGAAAATACCGCCGGGACTGCTGCCCATCCAGATGGAACCACTCGTTTTTGCGGTCGTTCTCCACGTTCAGCTTGCGGAGATAGGCGTGGAAATCGTGGTCGGTGAACACCTCGCCGGTGACGTAATCGTAGGCGGCATTGCCCCGCCACTCCTCATGGTACAGCACATCGGCGGTGTGGGTCTGCTGTTTCAGGCGTTTGTCCACCGATTGCTCGGTGTAGCCGATCTTCGTCCAGCCGTTGTGCCGGGCAATTTCCGGGGTGGTATAGGCGTAGATCATGGGCACCACCTGCCGGGCAGTGCGCAGGGTTATGCCAGCCATTATGCCATCTCCTTTACATGGGTCTCGATAAATTCGATCTCGTCCGCGGTCAGGTCATACTTGCGGTAAAGCTGCTGGTCGATTTCCGCCACCGACTTGCTCCAATCAATGTCGGAATGGGCGGTAAAGTCTTGAAGGGGGACGTATTTCCATTTATCCGGTGTAATATCTTGTGTAGTTTTTAAAACACCCAATAACGCCCGTGCAAATTTTGTTTTTATGTATTTTAACGCTGCATCCATCTCATACTCGGAATCTAGGATACCAATGCTCAAAAAAGTTTCAGTCGAACCAACTCCGGGAGTTGCCGTGATGGGTGACGATATTACTTCTCCAAACGCACCTATTCCATTTGCTTTTGGAATGAACAGCTTGAATTTATCAAGGTTTTTCACCTTGTTGACATAATCCCTTCTCACATACTTATAGGCACGTTCATTGTTTGTTCGTCCTAAGATTCGGATATAATCGTTGCCATCCGTTGGCTTTACATCAAAAAATATTTGCGGCAATCTGTCAAATATATTTGTAGCCATGTCGTAAGCATGACCCTTGCTCAACTGCCCGATTGCCTCTGGATGATCCTCGTGCATTTTATCGGTCAATCTATATGCCGTTCTCGTCACTACAATGTTACTTAACGAAATAAAATCAGCCGTTTCTGTGACCTTATGGAGAATCGCATTCAGTTTTGCATATTTAGTAAACACTCCGATTGCGCCAAAATCCGAACAGCTATCCCTATATGAAACAACCACTCCTCCTTTAATGTCAGTATTCGGGAAAATCGAGCTTGCATCAGCTTCATAGTGCAAAACCTTAAAGTGCGGGTCACTCAGCATCTTCTCATTCCATGCCTTCGGCGTAGAGCCAGCATTGAACAAAAACCGTGCAGGGTGAATCATTTCCACCTTCTCCGCAATTTCATAAGACGCATCCAGAAATTTGTTATATACTGGGGGTGCAAAACCCTTGTTATCGCCAAGGGTTTCATCCTGATACGGCGGGTTTCCGATGACATAATCAAACTTCATGCTGGTACTCCCTTCCTGAATGGTTTCAAAGTTCTGGGTCGTTCCATGGCTGCCCTTGCGCCAGTTTTTCACTTTGCAGGATACCGTGGGCGGCTGCGGCTCTGCCGCCCCGAACATGGAAAAGAGGTCAAGCTGTTCTGTCTCCGGCTGCGGCTTGCCGCCGGGCACAGAGAGGTGCAAGCCGTCCATCTGCCACAGGTTCCAGCTGATAATGGTGGCGATAGGCTGTAACTCTTCTTTTGCGGGTTTGCGCTGCCAGCGGGCTTGCAGATGCTCTGCATAGGTCAGCAGCAGGTTGACTCGCGCCAACAAAAGATTATCTCCCTGATACTCATAGCCGTAGGTAGACTGCACCGCATGGGTGGCATATTTGCGCCACTCGTCCTCTGTGGCGGCGTTCTCGCTTACCACACGCAGCTTGCGGTCCAGAATGCCAATGCGCCGGGCTACCGGGATCATCTCGCCGGTGGCGGCATCGTACCGGGATGCCAGAAAGGGGGCTTCGCCGCAGGTCACCTCCAAGCGGCGGCTCTGCACATACTGCACCCATGCCGGGGTCTGCCCCGGCGTTTCCACCGTCTGCCAGTCTTGGGGCAGCTCCACCGTGAACTGCCCGGCGCTCTCCTCTGCCCCCAGCCCACGGAACCAGTCGGCGTCCAGTGCGTCGTTCATCTTGTTGCAGACCCATGCGGGGCTGAACACCTCGCCTTTTTTGCGGGTGCGTTGCTGCTGGGTGTCGGTCTGCTTCATCATCCGGGGCAGTACCACCTCGTAGTGGGTCAGCCTGAGCTGCTGGGTGGTGATCTGGGATCTATCCGTCACCGGCTCGTACATTACCGTTTGCAGTTCCTCCGGCGGGTCGGTGGCCCAGATGATGTTTTTGCCGGTAGATTTATCTTTTAGTAGCGTATCCAGCACCGCCTGCACTTCCGGTGCGTGAAAATCGATCAGTTGTTCCAACGGGGATTCCCTCGCTTTGCCTTAGCGTTGCGGCGGAAGTGTCAGTATTCTTATCACTTTCGCACTATTACGATAATAATATTATCACTTTTAAGCAAAACTGACAACGGGATTATCGGTTTTTGTCAAAAGCGACAATATTATTTATACTGATAGCAAAGAAAGGCAGGGATTAGGATGATTGGCGAACGGCTCGCGGAGTTACGCAAATTAAACGGTGAAACGCAAGAAGATTTAGCAAAAGCATTTCATGTTTCAGTGCCTACCGTCCGCACATGGGAACGCGACAAAGCATCTCCCAGCCATGAAGTTTTGATTGCACTCTGCAAGCGTTATGGCACCTCCGCCGACTACCTGCTGGGTCTGACCGACATCGACCCCTCGGACGAGGCCCGCAAACAGCGCCAGCGCCTGACCGAAGAAGAACAGAACGAGATGCACCGCTACGAAGAATATCTGTTGTGGAAACGCAAAAAATAAGCCGCCCAGCGAGACCGTAAGGTCGCTGGGCGGCTGTTGTTTTACACAATGTATTCAAATCTTTTTATCTCTTCCTGCTGATGCCCTAAAACTATTTTTTCTATGTCTGTCAGTACTTGCACCAATGCTGCAAGATTTACACAAGAATTCATTTTTTCTTGTTGACATTATTCGACTTTATAGTTACAATATCTACAAAGGAGGTTTTGCAATGACTAAAAGTGCAGAAATCCAGCGTACTGTCTTAACTCTTTTATCGGATGGAGCTCAGCACACCGTACAAGAAATGAAAGCCACTTTAGCTCAAGACGGTATCAGTGAATACACAGAAGGACAGTTTGCCGGGTCACTGAATACGCTAATTCGTAATGGTTCTATCAAAAAAAACAACCGAGGCATTTATTCAATAGAGACAAGGAGTGAAAAAATGATGACCTGCTTTGTTGTTTCCCCTATTGGCGAAGACGGAAGCCCCACACGAGCTAACGCAGATAAGTTATTCAAATATATCATCAAACCCGTCTGCGAGAAGTGTGGATTTGATGCTATAAGAGTCGATCAGCTAAACGATGCTAACTCTATAACACAAACCATTATCAATAAGCTAGATCACGCCGAGTTGGTGATTGCCGATCTCACAGAGCACAATCCAAATGTATTTTTCGAGATGGGATACAGAGCACAAACTCAAAAACCAATTATCCATTTGAAGTCCAAGGGTGAAAAGATTCCCTTCGATGTGACAACCATTCGTGCCTTCGATTATGATTTGACTGATTTAGACAATGTAGAGCAGCTTCGAGACCGGCTGCAAAAAACCATTCAATCATTTGATTTCACAAAAAAAAGCGAAGATGAAATCAAAAAGGATTCCGAAGTCACTTCTTTGGCTACACCTATTCTGTATCAAATTTTAGATGAAATCACAAAGTTGGAAAGCAAAATCGAAGCCATAAACACAGACACACTAGAGGCTGTAATTCGTGGTATGCAAAAAGGACAACCTCAAGTTTCTCCCGACACCGCTCTGCAAATGCAACTTATCGCAAGTTGTATGCAAAATCCAGATGGATTCATGAAGCTTTTGGAACTCTCGGAAAAGCTTCCCAAAAAGAAGTAATTTCCTATACAAATAGATCTTCTTTATTTATTAGCGGTAGTTTCTCTTCTAGCAAGAATAACCATGTTACTAAATTTAAATGATGATAATACTTTTTCTCAAAGCGGCAGAGTGCTCTCCTTCAGCGGCACAAAGGGGGCATCAAACAGCGGTTTGTCGTAAATCGCTGCATAGTTGCCCTGAATATAATACAGCAACAATAAAGCCGCTGACAGTCTGCCGCTCGCAGAATCCATCAGTGGGTTTCATGAGTCTTCAAATCCCCTAGACAACAAAATCGGCACCCGCTTTTCAGCGAGTGCCGATTTTGTTACCCTATAATGCGCTTTGATTTTTGGCGTAAGTGGCGTAAGTTTGGCGTAAATCCGCTTTTGCGCGCTCCAAAAATCAAGGATTCATGCGGTTTTTAGGCAGTTATTAGTACATGCCGCC
>ENA-OPCI01000225-OPCI01000225.1-human-gut-metagenome-genome-assembly--contig:-NODE-225-length-38678-cov-7.616058_pt1 | contig 38678 bp, 36 predicted proteins | sample MGYA00241564_ERZ501479 | MGnify/ENA primary metagenome ERZ501479 (study PRJEB25962, sample SAMEA2042630) | human gut metagenome | biome: human gut; feature: human-associated habitat; material: faeces...
ACATGCCTGTCACGCATGGGGTCACGGGTTCGAGTCCCGTACGCACCGCGAAAAAAAATCCTGGTTCATTTTGAATCAGGATTTTTTATTTCATATAAGTGGAAAAATAAAAAGACGGGAACATGCCGTACTTGGCACATTCCCGTCAATCGTGTGAATGCTTATTCCAATACTTCACCCTTTTCAGTGTATAACACGGCGGCTGTGTTGTCTTCTGCGTCCGTCAGAACTACTTTGTAGGTTTTTGTTCCTTCCACTTCTTCTATGTATGCTTCTTTGATGGTAAATTCGGCATAGTCTTTTGCAACTGCATCCAGAACTGCTTGTGGAAGATCTTTTACTTCAATGGGTTTGAACTCATTTACAATGTTCACACTGTCTACACTTGCGTGGAAGTTTTCTGCAAACGCAACTGAAGTTCCTAATCCCATTACCAATGCTACTGCTACAAATAACTTTTTCATATTGCTTCAATTTTAATAGTTAGTTAAGTAAGTTTCTACGCTAACAGTAAATCAAATAGAATGCCAAAATGCAGTGTAAATCTTAATGGACTGGAAATCAGATAAAAATAAAAACAGGTTGAAATTCCGTAATTGGCAAAATGGGTAATTTATCCTCATCGTAATGTGGAGATTTTGTACAATTCTACAAAGTTGAGATAAGTGTAAATGATTGATAAACAATTGATTATATTGTATATAAAAGAGGTGTGTATAAATAAATCGTATTATTTTAGTTAAATAATGCATTGCCTGAAAACTTTTTTCTCTTTTATTTGTTATAAATATACAGAAAAAAATCACTATCTTTTTTAATTAATAATCTATGAACATAATCAAATTTGTGTCCGTAGCTTTGTGGAGCATGTGTATGCTTTTTCTAAGCTGCAAGAAGGAGAATCCATCTTTGAATGAAACTCCCGCAACTGTAGAAATTTTCGTATGCAATTCAAAAGGGGAGCCTTTGGAAAATAAAACAGTTGGTTTATACGATGAAAGTCGTTATACAGATTTTCAGAAAGATCATACCGTAAAGCCATTGGCCAAGGTTATTACCAATCAAAAAGGAATAGCTCATTTTGTGTTGGAAAGTCGTCCATGGTTTTTGAAAGGAACATCTGCTGAGCTGATGTTTGTGGTGCAGGAATTGCAGGATGCTTCTGTAAAATAAATGGTGGAGTAGAGGAGGAACAGTTACGCTTGGGAAAGCACATTCCTTTAAAATAGAAGTCGTTTATCAAGATGGTGCAGGGGGAGATGAAACAACGGAAGAAAAACCCGGTGAAGATGCCGGTGAGAATGTAGAATCTCCTTTTGTGATAGAAAATGGAATATTAACCGGTATAAAAGATCCTTCTTTGACTCAGGTTGTACTCCCTACTCCCGGCAGAAGTGAAAAGTATCGCTTCTGGAGCTTTCTGGAACTCTCATATCGAATCTTTAGTGCTTAATGAGGGATTGGAGTCTATAGAGCTTCAAGCGTTCTCTGGAAGCCAGAAATTGGCCTCTGTCGTGTTTCCCGCTTCTTTAAAGGAGATAGGTGAGCATGCATTTGAAGATTGTGTGGCTTTGACAGAAATAGACCTGTCTAAAACGGCTCTGCAGGAAATCAGTTCCGATGCTTTTCGTGAAAAGGATTGTGAACAATTAAGTAAAGTTGCCTATGTGGGTGAAATGAAAACAGCTGATTGTATGGTAGAAATAGGAGCGTTTCAGAATTGTACGTCTTTGACTTCCTTTACATTTCCTCAAAGTCTTTCTGAAGTTCAAGGATGGACTTTTATAGGATGTGGAAAGTTGAAAGAAATAATCCTTCCTAAATCGGTGAAGAAAGTGGGAGACCAGGCGTTAAGAACAAACTCTACTGTAGAAACAATTATTTTTGAGGGAGAGGAAGCACCGGAACTTACAGGTAATCCATTTCCATTTAAGGAGAATATATTAAAAATAATGGTTCCCTCAGGTAAATCGGAGGCCTATAAAGTGAAATGGAGTTCTTATACAAGCTATCACTCCAAGATAGAAGAAAAGTCCTGAATAAGTTATATTAAAAAATTTACAGCGTGTACGAATTTCCTTGTGAGTTCGTACACGCTGTTGTTTTTTAATACGAAGCGCTGGCTTTGATACCTGCTTCTTCTACGAGTCTTGCTATGCGGTCTAATTCTTCCTTAGTTGCTTTTTTAAGCTTTTGGTCGGGAGTTTCCCGGTCGATGGTATAAATCATTACCTGGCGGGGATTTATTTGCTTGACTACTTCCAGCCAGGGAAGTACGTATTTATCGGAGGTGTTATCCACATCTTTTCCGTCTTCCGTGGTACCTTTCATGAAAATAGTCTGAATAATCAGGTTCCCTTTGAATGCTTTCAGGCCTTCAATGATGTTTTCCACCTCATAGTGTCCGGTAGGGCGGTCCACTGTCCGGATGTAGTCCATGTCCACGGTATCCAGTTTCAGAATATTGTTGTCCACTTTGTTGAGTGCGGCAAACACTTTCGGGTTGTGGATAAGGGTAGCGTTGCTTAGTACGCTGACTTTGGCATTGGGGAAATATTTGTCGCGCAGGGCCAGTGTATCCTCAATAATCTCTGGAAAATAAGGGTTGGCGGTCGGCTCTCCGTTGCCGGCAAAAGTCAGTACGTCTGGAAAAGGACCGTTTTCTTTCATCTCAGCCAGACGCTTTTCGAGTGCTTCACGTACGGCTTCACGTGTCTGTACCTTTTGTTTGGGACGGAAATCCTTGTTGTATCCACACTCGCAATAGATACAGTCAAATGTACAGAATTTACCGTCTCCCGGAAGCAGGTTGATTCCGAGGGATACGCCAAGTCGGCGGCTATGGACGGGGCCGAATATAGGGGCCGGATAAATAATAGTTGACATAAGCGTTACAAATTATCTTCCTCTTACAATTTTTTTGATGTCATTCAGTTTGTTCAGGGCTTCCAGCGGTGTCAGGTTGTTTACATCCAGGTTCAGAATCTCATCCCTTATCTGGCAGAGTACGGGGTCATCCAACTGGAAGAAACTAAGTTGTATTCCGTCGGATGCAGACTGTTTGCTGGGCTGTCCTTTGGCTGAAATACCTTCCTGACGGTTTTCCGCTTCCAGCTGGTGCAATATTTCGTCGGCACGTTTGACAATGGATTTCGGCATACCGGCCATTTTGGCTACGTGGATACCAAAGGAATGTGCACTTCCGCCTCTTTCCAGCTTGCGAAGGAAAATGACTTTGTTGTCCACTTCTTTGACCGATACGTTGTAATTCTTTATGCGTTTGAACTGAGCTTCCATGTCGTTCAGTTCATGGTAGTGCGTCGCAAAGAGGGTACGTGCGCGGGCTTTCTTATGTTCATGAATATGTTCCACGATAGCCCATGCAATGGAAATACCGTCGTAGGTGGAAGTTCCTCTTCCCAATTCATCAAAAAGCACCAGGCTTCTCGGAGAAATGTTGTTGAGGATATTGGCTGCCTCGTTCATTTCAACCATGAACGTAGATTCTCCTACTGAAATGTTGTCGCTGGCACCTACACGGGTAAAGATTTTATCTACAAGACCAATGTGTGCACTTTCGGCAGGGACAAAGCATCCAATCTGCGCCATCAGGGTGATGAGGGCAGTCTGTCGGAGCAAAGCCGACTTACCGGCCATGTTCGGTCCGGTGATAATAATGATTTGCTGCTCTTCCGTGTCGAGATACACATCGTTGGCGATGTACTTTTCTCCTGGCGGCAATTGTTTCTCAATAACCGGATGACGTCCCTGACGAATGTCAAGCACATCATCATCCACCACATTCGGACGGATGTATTTATTGGCGCGAGCCACGTTGGCAAACGACAGCAGGCAGTCCAGACGTGCTATCTGTGTGGCATTGATCTGGATGGCAGGTATAAATTCGGCCAGTTCACAAACCAGTTCGTTGTATAACTTGGTTTCCAGAATCAGAATCTTGTCTTCTGCTCCCAGAATCTTTTCTTCGTATTCTTTCAGTTCCTGGGTAATATAACGTTCCGCATTGACCAGTGTCTGCTTACGAATCCATTCTGCAGGAACTTTATCCTTGTGGGTGTTACGTACTTCGATATAATATCCGAATACGTTGTTATAGGCAATCTTCAGGCTGGGAATGCCGGTCAGTTCGCTTTCTCTCTGCTGTATCTGCAACAGGTAATCTTTTCCGGAATACGCAATTTTACGAAGCTCATCCAATTCGGCATTTACTCCGTCGGCAATCACGCCCCCTTTGTTGACCAGCAGGGGAGGGTCGTTCTGAATTTCTTTAGCTATTTTATCACGAATGGATGCGCACAGGTTAAGTTGCTCACCGATACGGCGCAAGCTCTCGTTATCTGCATTCAGGCAGGCATTTTTTATGGGCTCAATAGCTTGTAAGGCCGTTTTCAGCTGTACGACTTCTCGAGGAGAAATACGTCCTACGGCAGCTTTGGAACAAATACGCTCCAAATCGCCAATCAGATGAAGTTTCTCTTCGACGAATTCCTTGAATTCCGGCTCCCGGAAAAAGAATTCCACCACATCCAGACGTTCGTTGATAGGTTTAATTTCTTTCAACGGGAATACAATCCAGCGTTTCAGCATTCTGGCTCCCATTGGGCTGATGGTGTGGTCGATAATATCCAGCAGGCAGGTACCGCCTTCATTCATGCTGCCTACAAGTTCGAGACTGCGTACCGTAAATTTATCCAGGCGTACGAAGCGGTCTTCTTCAATGCGTGACAAAGAAGTGATGTGTCCAATCTGGTAGTGCTGGGTCATGTCAAGATACTGCAGGATGGCTCCGGAAGCAATGATGCCGTTATGAAGATTTTCCACTCCGAAACCTTTGAGGTTTTTGGTTTCGAAATGCTTCAGTAACTTTTCCTTTGCAGATGTTTCATTGAATACCCAGTCTTCCAGTTCGAACGTAAAGAATTTGCTGCCGAAGTTTCCTTCGAACATGGGTTTCTTTCCGCGTTCAAAAAGCACTTCTTTGGGCGCAAAATTATTCAATAGTTTGTCGATATAGTCAGTAGGTCCTTCGGCGGTGAGAAATTCACCGGTAGAAATATCCAGGAAAGATATACCACAGGCCGTTTTTCCGAAATATACGGCAGCCAGGAAGTTATTTTCCTTGTAAGAAAGCACATTGTCGTTGATGGCTACTCCCGGTGTGACCAGTTCCGTAATTCCTCGTTTGACAAGCTTTTTAGTTGTCTTCGGATCTTCTAACTGATCGCAGATAGCGACTCTTCGTCCCGCACGAATCAGTTTAGGTAGGTAGGTATCAAGTGCATGATGGGGGAAGCCCGCCATCTCCACTGTTTTGCTTTGACCGTTGGCACGTTTTGTCAAGGTGATTCCTAAAATCTCAGCAGCTGCTACAGCATCTTCCGAGTAAGTTTCATAAAAGTCCCCACACCTGAATAGCATGATGGCATCCGGGTGTTTTGCTTTCAAGTCGAAATATTGCTTCATCATCGGGGTCAGTACAACCTCATTGTCTTTTGCCACGGTTCAGTCCTTTCTTTTTTAGTTAATGATATTCCTTGCAAAGATACTTTAAAAGGCCGAGATAGGAAAAGATATTTTGAGGGGATAGGATTTTAATTCGGTTTAAAAAATAAAAAAAGGGGAAAGGTGGAAAGAGGAAAAATATTTAGCTTTGCAGAAACTAAATATGAATGGAATATGAAGGAAATTAGTGTGTCTGAATTGCAGGACAATATGTTTGATGCCATTGGCAAAGAGTGGATGCTGGTGACAGCTGGAACACAGGATAAATTTAACATGATGACCGCCAGCTGGGGAGGAACTGGTATTTTATGGGGAAAACCAGTTGCTTTCATCTTTATTCGTCCGGAACGTTATACATACGAGTTTATTGAAGAAGGAGATAAGCTGACCTTGTCTTTTTTAGGAGAAGAGCATAAAGATGTACATAAAATCTGTGGTTCCAAATCAGGCCGGGATATGGATAAAGTGGCTGCTTCAGGCTTGAAACCTTATGTGATGGAAGATGGAACCATTTCGTACGAACAGGCGCGTCTGGTCTTGGTGTGCAAGAAATTATATGCAGACATGATTCAGGAGGATAAGTTTGTGGATAAGCTGTTAATAAACCGTTGGTATGGTGAAGGTCATGGTAATTTACATAAGATGTATATTCTTGAAATACAACATGTTTATGTGAAATAACAGTTTATAAACAGGTTGTGAATAATAAAAAACCGCTTTATGAGAAATTTGCTCATAAAGCGGTTTTTCTTGTTAGAAAAATAAGACTTATTCTTCCGCATCTTCAGGTGTGCCCGAAACATCTTTTTTACTTGGAAGAATGCCTAAGATCTTCTGTTTCTCTTCCAGGTGACTGGCGTACAGTCCGTCGATGATACCGTCGGCAAGTCCGATTACAGGTACATAAATATGCGTAGCATGAATAATGTCTGCAATGGTCAGGAATATATTGCCAGCCGGAACGATTACGTCGGCTCGGTCGGGCTTGAGCTGGTATTTTTCCATTCGTTCTTCTACAGATAGCTTGTTCAGGCTTTCATGCAGTTTATGCAGTACTTCCACCGTAATTCGCTGTTTTTTCTTATCTTTCTTTTCAGCCAGACGATAAAGTTTGTTGATGTTTCCACCCGAACCGATGATGTTCGTACCGGGATACGAAATAGCCAGTTCCTGCATATCTTTTTTCAGTCGTTCCCATTCAGTTTCCTTTACGGCATTGTTCAGAATACGCACCGTACCGATGTTGTACGAACGGCTGCATACGAGTTCTCCTTGTGAAAGCAGGTTGATTTCGGTACTACCTCCACCCACATCTACGTACATATAGTTTCCGTTACGGTCTTCCATGCATTCAATGTGGTTGTTGTATATCATCTTGGCTTCTTCCTGTCCGTCAATGATTTCAATACGGATTCCTGTTTTCTTTTTGATGCGTTTGATAATATCTTTTCCGTTCTTTGCATCACGCATGGCAGAGGTGGCACATGCACGGTAGTCTTCCACATCGTAGATTTTCATCAGGTGATGGAACACTTTCATCAGACGGAGCATGTTCTTTTCCTTGGTTTCGGATATTTTCCCCATCGCAAATACGTCAAATCCCAGACGCAGAGGGACACGCAAAAGAAGCACTTTTGAAAAGAAAACCTTTCCTTGTTCGTCTTCTTCTACACATTTGATGAGCAATCTCACTGCATTCGAACCAGTATCAATGGCTCCATAGTACGTCTTGCAGTCTTTTAGCATATTGTCCATAATATCACTTTAAGTTATTGTTCATTTTCGGCCAGGTAATAATTGTAGAGCGCTTCTTGTGAGCGGAAAGGAGCTTCTTCCGTTTCTTCACTCCAGAACAGATTGTCGCCTGCGCCGTCTACTATACGTCCCTGCAGGGTATCCTTCAGACCGTATTCTACAATGCGTTTCATTTCTCCCTTAATGGCCGGATCGTAGACCGGAGTAATCACTTCAATGCGGTGATCCAGGTTGCGAGGCATCCAGTCGGCAGAACCTAAGTATATCTTTTCTTCTCCTCCGTTGGCGAAGATGAAAATACGTGAATGTTCCAGATAGCGGTCGATGATGCCATGAATCCGGATGTGTGTGCTGACATCGGGTACATTGGTAATCAGTGAACAGTTGCCACGTACTACCAGGTCAATATCTACGCCTGCTTCCGAAGCTTCATACAGTTTTTCCACCATAATCGGGTCGGTGATGTGATTGATCTTTATCTTGATGTAAGCAGGTTTTCCGGCTTTCTTGTTCTTTATTTCATTGTTGATTAATGTCACAAACTTGTTTTTCATCTCATTAGGTGAAACAAGCAGTTCTTTGAACCGTATCTGAGTGTAAGGACGCTCAATGAATTCGAACACCTGATTTACATCTTTCACAATTTTGGGATAAGCTGTCATCAACATGCAGTCTGTGTACATTCTGGCATTTCCTTCATGGAAGTTTCCGGTACTGATACAAGCAATATCCGGTCCACTTTTCATCTCAATGTGTGTAATCTTGGAGTGAACTTTCAAGCCTTCTACACCGAAAATCACCTTGATGCCGGCATCCTGCATTTTCTTTGACCAGTTGATGTTGGATGCTTCATCAAAACGAGCCAGTAATTCAATGACTACGGTTACCTTCTTTCCGTTACGGGCAGCTCCGATAAGGGCCTTTACTACCTTTGACTCCTTGGCCAGACGGTAGAGCGTAATTTTAATGCTGGTTACCTGTTTGCTGACAGCTGCTTCCTGAAGCACACGGATGAAGGAGTCGAAATTATGATAAGGCACATGGATAAAGCGGTCTTTTTCCTGAATCTTTTTCAACAGACTCTCTGGTCCGTCAAGTTCTTTTTTCAGGATAGGAGGCCATTTCGGATATTTCAAGTTGCTGTGTCCACAGTCCGGAAATCTCATTAAGTCCTTGTGGTTCTGGTAACGTCCACTTTCAATTACCGTGTCCAGGCTGTCGAGTTCAAGCTTTTTCAACACCCTTTTCAACAGGTCTTTCGGCATGTTGTTATCATATATTACGCGAAGAGGTTCTCCTTTTTTACGGCTCTTTACCCCTTTTGAAATCTTTTGAAGTGTACCGGTGCGCAGGTCGTTGTCAATTTCCATTTCCGCGTCGCGGGTAAACTTAAAGGCATAGGCTTCGTATTTGTCGTATCCCAGTCCTTCGAACACCAGCGGAAGACAGCAGCGGATGACGTCGTCCAGATACATCAGGTAACTTTTGTTTTCATGATCCGGTAGTTGCACAAAACGTCCGCAAATATTTACCGGAAGTTCCAGAAAAGCATAGTCCGCCATCGGCTTGTTGCCGTTCTTGCTTACCTTTACAGCCAGGTAAATATTTTCATCGTTTTCGTAATCCAATAACTTAACGGCTGAGAACCATACGGGCACAATAAGTCCATTCAGCTTTTCTTTATAGAAAGACTGGATGAACTGTAGCTGTTCGGGAGTAACCTCTGAATTGGATACCAGATAAATATTTTCTTTTTTCAGATCCTCTGTCACACTGCTTACAGCTTCTTCGTAATCCTTTACGTAACGTGCGTTCAGTTTTCCGATTTGCTTAAGCAGTTTTTTTGCTTTTTCTCTTTCCTTGGCAGCCGATTTGTCCATGCATTCCGCAATGCGGCTTTGAGAAGCTACTCTGACACGGAAAAACTCATCCAAGTTGTTGGAATAGATGCCAAGAAAGGCCATTCGTTCCAGCAATGGCACATGACTTCGGGTTGCTTCCTGCAGGATTCTGCGGTTAAAGTACATCCAACTGATGTCTCTTTCCAAATAAGGCTTTTCTTTTTTTCTATTTCTTGTTACCATAAAATCACTTTTTTTGCAAAGAAAAGGATTTTATGTTACAATATGATTTCAGAACGATTATTTAGATTTTTTTACACAAACTCCTCTACCAGATACATTCCTTGCAGGGTATTTTGCGGAGCAAATCGCTCTATTTCATTCAATATGATGTATTCTGCTGATTTCACCCATTCCACAAACAGGCGGTTTGGTTTGTAGTTTTGAGAAAAACGCAGTAAGTTACTCAAGTTAAAATTGTGGTCGATGATACCTGCTCCGTTCTGCATGGCATCGAAAGCATTACACTCTTGTTCAATATGTGCCGGTACCATCAGGATGGGTTTTCCTAAATACATGGCTTCGCACACCGATTCGAATCCTGCCGTGCTGGCGTATGCCTTGCAGCCTGCCATCTGGCGAAGAAACTCTATATCGTCAAGTTGATAGAAAGAAAGTGTGGAGTCTATTTTTTTCACAGGTTCTTCTTCCCAATGGTCCCAGAAAAAGCGGAGAGGAGTATCTGGATGTTTTTTATGCCAGTTTAGAATATTTTCAGAGAATCCCGCATTCAGCATATATCCATGGATGTAGTCACCTGGTTTGCTTTCCTGCTGCAATACGTCTTGTCGCAACAAAGGAGGAACCACGCTGATGTGCTGATGATTGTCTTCTGGCATGGAACGGAAGGAGAGGGCCAGTTTTTGTGAAGCTCCCAATGCAGTCAGTCGTGTAAAGAAATTCAGGAAAAACAGACTGCATTTGTTCTTTTTGGGTAATTTGAATTGGTTGTGAAGGAACAGGTACTGATGACCGATACAGATTTGAGGTACTGCCGGACGGAAAAAGAAATAAGTCAGTCCGGTCAATAATTCATAGAAATTGATGACCAGCTCGGCACCGGTTTCTTTGATATGCCGGTTAATATAGCATATACTTTCTGCATATTCCGGCACTTTCAACAAGTTATATAAGATGCTTCGTGTCAGGTTTACCCGTTTGTTGGCGTGGGTAGGCAGGAAATTGGGGCTGATAAACTGTTTGACAGGAGCCTGGATGTTCCGGATAAAAAATCCCGGAAGCCGTCTGGATTCACTTTTTCCGACGAGCACTTCTACCACCTCGTGTCCGTTGCTTCTAAGCAGTCTTTCCATCGAAATGGCTTGCGTGAGGTGTCCTCTTCCTTCTCCCTGAACGATAAATAAGATTTTCATGATGCGATAGGTATTAGCGGTATGACATTGTTTTCTTCAGGTTTCGTAGCCTGCTGTTCCAATTCGGTGTAATAGATTACTTTCCATTCCCCGTTTTCGTCTTCAGTAAGTGCCGACATGGTTTCTACCCAGTCGCCTGAGTTAAGGTAGTGTATCTGGTCAATCATGCGGTTTTCCGGGTGATGGATATGACCGCAGATAACCCCTTCGCACTGACGGTTCTTCGCGAATTCTACCAGTACGTTTTCAAAATCAGAAATATAGGATACGGCAGATTTTACTTTCTGCTTGATGGCCTGTGAAAGTGAATAATAAGGTTTTCCTTTTCTTACGCGATAGCGGTTGTATTGGCTGTTGAGCCACAGCAGGAGCGTATAGCCTATATCTCCCAATTTAGCCAGCCATTTCATGCTGGTAGTTACCTTATCGAACACATCGCCGTGTGTTACGAAATAATGCTTTCCATTGCTTTCCAGTATGTAATCTTTTGTAATGGTCAGGTTGGCGAATTGCAGGGGAGCAAGATTGTCAAGAAAATCGTCATGATTGCCGCGGATATAAATGATTTCCGTGCCGTGTTTTTCCATCATTTTCATGATGATTTTAAAAAAGTGCGTGTGTTCCGCTTTCCATTTGCTGATGCCGGATTTCTGCAGATGCCATCCGTCGATGATGTCACCGTTCAGAATCAGTCGTCCGCAGTCTACTCTACTAAGAAAATCGCTGATTTGGTTTACTTTCGAATGGGTAGTTCCCAAATGAATGTCCGACACCACAATGGTCCGGTAATAAGGTCTTTCTTTCATGCTTCATGTTTTTCTTAACGCTGTACAAAAGAAGGGAATGTATATTACAAGGGTATGACTGTCAAATGAATAACTTGTTTCAACAAGCGAGAAGACGGAGCAAGAAGAAAGCCATTCCTGCGTCCCACAGAAATGGCTTTTGAGAAATGACTAAATATCGGCAATTTACTTACAATGTGCGTTTTTTCAATATAGTATCAGGCTATATCCTCCATGTAGAAAATAGAATTGAATTCATTGTAGAATTCTTCAGCCGCGGTTTCCAGGTTTTCCAGCGCTTCTTCTTCAGTTTCACCGTATGCAAAGCATTGTTCATGATTGCACAGGTAAGCGTAATATTCACCGTCGGGCGTACATTCTACTACATATTTGTCTGCAACTGTTTCCATAATAATCTCCTTTTTTAAAGTCTGCCCAAAGGTCAGTGTTTTTTATTACAGAAAAGTTGCTATGTAGTTACGTTTGCATGAAGTTACGTATCTGTATTACAGGTTACAAAATAATGAAACGAAGAAAGGCACGCTGAGGTTAATCAGAATACCATGCAGAATGGCCAGCGGAATAGCATCTTTTCCGGAGTATTTGGTGATGGCGGCCAGCAGAATGCCGGAAGAGCCAATGCCTGCTGCCGAAATAGGAGCCAGACGTCCGAAATATTTCCGGATGAAAGGTGCACCGACCAGTGCGGTCATTTCACGGAAGATATTGGCCAGCAAGGCAATTGTTCCTAATTCCGTGGCTACTTGCAGTCCCATGCTCGGTGTCTTGAGCTGTGTGATGAGGACCGATGAAATGGAATAATACGCAAATCCGCTGCCTACTGCCATGCAGTCGAACACACTCCACTGGCTCAGAATAAAGCCGGCGATGGCAGAGAAAAGAAATGTGCCTGATACTGTGGCAATGGGGACGAGCAGCATCTTGAAATTAAATTGCGCGACAAATCCTTTTAAATCTTGATTACCTCCTAAGTTCATTCCTAACAGGAGCATCAATACATAAAGTACTTTTACTGACATTTCATGAATGTCGAATCCGATGGTATAAAAATAGCCGATGAGGCATCCCATCAGGAAAAATATCAGAATCAAAAGACTACCCTTCACGGTTTGCTCCTTTCTTAAAGAAAAAGTGAGACACAAGTAGAGCGGCTACAGAGCTTCCCAACAGACTCAGCATGGAGATGATGGCTGCCTGTTGGCAGAAATAACTCAGGTTGCCAATGATAAGTTTATTTGTTCCGATAGACAGTCCCAAAATAAAAAGTAACAGACAAACTACGATTTGTATAAGTACGGGTATCTTATGAATGCTTTGTTTACGGCGCAAAGGATAGCCTATAAGGACTCCTACAGCCATTATAGAAATAAAAGTGAACATGAAAAATTGTTGATTATAAAATGAAACATAGAAAGTTTTTCTCTCGCCAGGAACCCTTTCTAAGGCACGTTTGTAAAGTTAAATGACCGGATAGACCAGATAATTTTCATACTATACTTTCAAATTATAAGTTTTTGTGTGGGTGAAATTGTGCGCGAAGGTACGACTTTTCCCTGAAAGTCAGAAATTTTATGCAATAAAAAACTTTATGTATGATAAATAGCTAATATTATACGTGTTATTGTTTTAAATTATTGCTTTTTGTATGGTTTTAAATTGGTAGAAATAAGAATGAAAGTATAATTATATATGCCTTATTCTGATTGAGAACCTAGAAAAATCTCTATTTTACTATTAAAGTCGTTTCTTCTTCTGTTAAATTGAAACCAAACTAAGGAAAGTAGGATATAAAGTGCTTTTGTGTGAAATCTATGTTCCTGAGTTGAAAACATGAAGGTGATAGATATTATATGAAAATCACTTACATCTTTTATCTGCTGTATTATTTCAGATGTATGCGAAGATCTTGTTTGTATCAAATTATAATAAAATCAGGATATTAAGATGGATTTTGTTTGTTTTTTTATATTAAATAACTAAATTTGTTTTTAGTGATTTTCATTTTCTTATCTATTATTTTAAATCGTATTACAGATGGAAACAAAGCAGAAATTTTTGCAGTTACAATTTTGTACGCTGCTTGTAGTGTGTACGTTATTGCCCGATTTGGGGTCATTAGTGGGGTCATTAATTGGTATGCCAGACTTTGACATTCCGGTGTTCTGTTGCCAAATTATTGGAATTGTGGGAGGTGGATTAGCACTTTATTCGTTTTATAAGACATTGGGGAAAGAATTACCTGTACCTTTCCTGGGGCTTGCAGGTGGTGGACTTTTTATTGCTTTACTGACTTTGATTCCTAATACACCTATGTGGCTGGATTATGTGAGTCTGATAGCTTTATTGATAGCTGTATTTATGGCTAAAGGAAGTCTTGGTATTCAATGGAATAATCAGGGAAGTCAAGGGGCTTATTTTATCTTGTTAGCTATTTTGCTGCACGTGTATGACAGTATTGGAGATAATACATTGACAGCTATAGCTGCTTTGTTAGGATTGATTCTTTATCTGGTAGGACTGGGTAAGTTAAAAGCAAATCTTGATGCAGATGGAGCTAAGGGAGCTTCTCGTTTGAAAATTGCTGTAATCTTAGGAATTGTAGCTGTGGTATTTGGTTGGATTCCATTATTGGGAGGCATTATTGCCGGCATTTTGCTGATAATTGGTTTCATTTTCGAGTTCTTAGGATACGGCTCAATGAAACAATCGGCTTCATTAGGAGCAGATGGTCAGAAAGGAGCTGGTTATTTGCGTAACAGTATGATTGTTTTATTGGTGGGAGCTTTTATTGACCTGTTTCCTTTAACAGGACTTATAGTGGGACTTATTTCATTGGTAGCACTTTGGCTTGTATTTAAAGGCTGGAATCTTATCCTTTTAGGAATGGAGGTTGAAAAGGAAGCTGAAATTGAAAATTGATAAATATTTAGATAGAAAAAGAAAAGCCCTAAGAGATTCTCTTAGGGCTTTTCTTTGATTGGTTGTTGGACTACCAGGATTCGAACCTGGACAAACAGAACCAAAACCTGTTGTGCTACCATTACACCATAGTCCAAACTTCTTGGTGTTTTCCTCAGAAAACGCTGCAAAGATAAGCGTTTTTATGAATACCTTCCAAATAATTTCTGACTTTTTTTCTGTTTCTGACGGGAATCCTTACCTTTGTTTGCAAAACAACTTAGCTTATGATGAAAAAAACATTGTGCACATTGTTGCTGGGGACTACTTTTGCACATGCTATGGCGGTTACTCCGCTATGGATGCGTGATGTACGTATTTCTCCAGACGGAAAAGAAATTGTATTTTGTTATAAGGGCGACATTTACAAAGTGTCTGCCAAGGGTGGAGAAGCAGTACAGCTGACTACACAAGATTCGTATGAGTCGTCACCGGTGTGGTCGCCTGACGGTAAACAGATTGCTTTTGCCAGCGATCGTTTTGGAAATACAGATGTGTTTGTTATGCCGGCTAATGGAGGTTCTGCCCGCAGACTGACTACGAATTCTGCTTCGGAAATTCCTTCTGCGTTTACACCGGACGGAAAGTTTATTGTATTTTCTGCAAGCATTCAGGACCCTGCCAGCAGTGCATTGTTCCCGACTTCTGCCATGACAGAACTGTATAAGGTTTCTGCAGAAGGTGGAAAAACGGAACAAATTCTGGGTACTCCTGCCGAAATGGTTTGTTTTAATGCGGCAGGCGACAAATTCCTGTATCAGGACCGGAAAGGATTTGAAGATGAATGGCGTAAACATCATACTTCTTCTATCACACGTGATGTATGGATGTACGACAGGGCATCGGGCAAGCATACCAATCTGACCAAGCGGGCAGGAGAGGACCGTAATCCGGTGCTTTCGTCGGATGGCAAGGAGGTTTTCTTCTTGAGTGAACGCAACAAAGGCTCGTTTAACGTCTATTCTTTCCCGCTGGATAATCCGGAACAGGTAAAACCGCTGACTTCATTCTCTACACATCCGGTGCGCTTCCTTTCTTTGGGAGGTGACGGTACGCTGTGCTATACCTATAATGGAGAAATTTATACGCAGAAACAAGGCGGAAAGCCAAGTAAGGTGAATGTGTCACTGACACGGGATGACCAGGAAATTCCGGTTACATTGAGCTATACTCGGGGGGCATCGGAAGCGGTAGCTTCGCCCGACGGTAAGCAGGTGGCTTTCATTGTACGTGGAGAGGTGTTCGTGACTTCTGTGGAATATGGTACTACCAAACAGATTACGCACACACCTGAAGCAGAAGAAGGACTTTCTTTCGGGGCAGACAACCGTACACTGGTATATGCCAGCGAACGCGATGGGAACTGGCAGCTTTATAAGGCGGAAATTGAACGGAAAGAGGATTTGAATTTCCCGAATGCGACATTGATAAAAGAAGAAGTACTGTTGCCTTCGAAGACTGTGGAACGGATGTATCCTAAGTTCTCACCCGATGGCAAGGAAGTGGCTTTCATTGAGGACCGTATCCGCCTGAAAGTGCTGAATTTGGAAACGAATAAGGTACGTCAGATTACCGATGGAAGCACATGGTATGAATTGAGTGGAGGGTTTAATTATGCCTGGTCGCCCGATGGCAAATGGTTTACACTAGAATTTATTGGAAACAAGCATGATCCTTACACGGACATTGCCTTGGTCAGTGCAGATGGAAAAGGAGAATTAGTCAATCTGACAAATAGTGGTTATACAAGCAGCTCTCCGAAGTGGACAATGGACGGTAATGCCATTTTGTTTACTACAGAGCGTTACGGTATGCGAAATCACGCTTCATGGGGTTCACTGGACGATGTGATGATGGTTTTTGTCAATCAGGATGCCTACGACAAGTTCCGCATGAGCAAGGAGGATTATGAACTCCAGAAGGAACTGGAAAAAGAACAGGAAAAAGCTGCGGACAAGAAAGACGGAAAGAAAGAAGATAAAAAAGAAGATAAGAAAGAGGAAGCCGACAAGGTGAAAGACATCGTGGTGGAACTGGAGGGCATTCAGGACCGCATCGTACGTCTGACTCCGAATTCATCGAGCATCGCTTCGGCCATTCTTTCAAAGGATGGAGAAAGTTTGTATTATCTGTCGGCTTTTGAGCGTGGATTCGATATGTGGAAGATGGATTTGCGCAAACGGGAAACCAAATTGTTACACAAGATGGGGTCCGGTTGGGCTGATATGGAAATGGATAAGGAAGGAAAAAATCTTTTCGTATTAGGTTCAGGTTCCATGCAGAAAATGGATTTGGGCGGTGAGAAGCTGAAACCGATTTCTTATCGTGCAGAAATGAAGATGGATTTGGCTGCCGAACGTGCCTATATGTATGATAATATGTGCCGTGAGGAGCAGAAGCGTTTTTATGAGGTGAATATGCACGGGGTAGACTGGAAGGCTATGACCGCTAATTATCGTCGTTTCCTGCCGCATATTAATAATAAGTATGATTATGCGGAAATGCTGAGTGAATTGCTGGGTGAACTGAACGTATCGCATACAGGTGGCCGTTATCGTCCGGGAGCAAAAGAAGCAACTGCCAGCTTGGGATTGCTTTATGATTGGAATTATACCGGGAAAGGCATGAAAGTGGACGAAGTGGTGGAAAAAGGTCCGTTCGACCGGAAAACGACACGGGTAAAACCGGGTGTGGTGATTGAAAAGATTGACGGTCAGCCGGTAGATGCCGATTTCTCTGCTTTGCTGAACGGAAAGGCAGGCAAGAAGATATTGGTTTCATTCTACGATGCACAATCAAAAGAACGCTGGGATGAGGTGGTGAAGCCTATCAGCGGGGGAACGCTGAGCAGTCTGCTGTATGAACGTTGGGTAAAACAGCGTGCGGCAGATGTGGATAAATGGTCAAATGGCCGTTTGGGCTATGTACATATCGAATCAATGGACGACGGCAGCTTCCGTACGGTATATTCCGATATTTTGGGTAAATACAACAACCGCGAAGGTATTGTGATTGATACCCGTTTCAACGGAGGAGGTCGTTTGCATGAAGATATTGAAGTGCTGTTCAGTGGTCAGAAGTATCTGACACAGGTGATTCGTGGTCGTGAAGCATGCGACATGCCGAGCCGTCGCTGGAACAAGCCTTCTATCATGGTACAGTGCGAAGCCAATTATTCCAATGCACACGGCACACCGTGGGTGTATAAACATCGCCAGATGGGTAAGCTGGTAGGTGCTCCGGTACCTGGAACCATGACCAGCGTAAACTGGGTACGGATGCAAGACCCGGATTTGATTTACGGTATTCCTGTGATTGGTTATCGTCTGCCGGACGGAAGCTACCTGGAAAACAAAGAGCTGGAGCCGGATGTATATGTGTTGAACGCGCCTGAAACAGTAGTGAAAGGAGAGGATACACAGTTGAAGGCTGCGGTAGATGAACTGCTTAAAGAGCTGGATGCAAAGAAATAAGTGCTGAAATATCCGGAAGGATTGCTTTCCGGACATATCCTAAAGTACCGGTTGATTCACAAGGAGTCAGCCGGTATTTTTTTGCTCTCAGGCTTTATTTTCTGAGGTGATTTCCATCTCCTGCCAGTACTTCTTTGGCAGTACTCCAGTACTTCCTTGAAAGTACTAAAGTACTGCTTAGGGAGTACTGCAGTACTGGCCTGAAAGTACTGGCAACTTGATTCTTGCTGTTGGATAAAGGGTTATGGACGGAACTGTAAGACATAAGAAAGGCTGCCCCAAATTGAATTGAGACAGCCTTCCGGTATTTTTTCTAAAAGAATTTACTTGGCAATTACCAGATAATAGTTTTTCTTTCCGCGCTGTACGAGCAGGTATTTTTCATCCAGCAAGTCGGCTGTGGTAATTTCCTGGTCAAATGCAGCCAGTTTTTCTTTGTTCAAAGAAACGCCGCCGCCCTGAACCAGCTTACGCATCTCACCTTTTGATGGGAAGATAGCAGCCTTTTCAGTGAATAAATCTACCGCTTTGATACCGGCTTCAATATCTGATTTGGCTACTTCAAACTGAGGAACGCCTTCGAATACAGAAAGCAGGGTATCTTCATCCAGTTTCTTCAATGCTTCAGAAGTAGCGTTTCCAAACAGGATGCCAGAAGCTTCTACAGCAGCGTTGTAGTCAGCTTCAGAGTGAACCATGATAGTTACTTCCTTAGCCAGACGTTTCTGGAGTACACGCAAGTGAGGAGCCTGTTCGTGTTCTGCAATCAGGCCTTCTATTTCTTCTTTGCTCAGTGAAGTGAATATCTTGATATAACGCTTAGCGTCTTCGTCGCTTACATTCAGCCAGAATTGATAGAACTTGTAAGGAGAGGTATATCGTGCGTCCAGCCAGATATTTCCTGATTCTGTCTTACCAAATTTACCACCGTCGGCCTTTGTAATCAGCGGACAAGTCAGGGCAAAAACTTCACCTCCGTTGGTACGGCGGATTAATTCTGCTCCCGTGGTGATGTTTCCCCACTGGTCAGAACCACCCAGCTGAAGCTTACAGTTTTTGGTTTCATACAGATGCAGGAAATCGTATCCTTGTAACAGCTGATAAGTAAATTCAGTGAATGAAAGACCGTCGCGTGCTTCTCCGTTCAGACGTTTCTGAACTGATTCCTTTGCCATCATGTAGTTCACGGTGATGTGTTTTCCTACGGTGCGGGCAAAATCCAGGAAAGAGAAGTCTTTCATCCAGTCGTAGTTGTTTACCAGTTCTGCACGGTTAGGGGCATCCGATTCGAAATCGAGGAATTTGCCCAACTGCTTCTTGATACACTCCTGATTGTGGCGCAGTGTTTCCTCATCCAGCAAGTTACGTTCCTGTGACTTACCTGAAGGGTCTCCAATCATACCGGTTGCACCTCCTACCAGAGCCAGCGGTTTGTGGCCGCAACGCTGGAAATGACGCAACATCATCACGCCACACAAGTGGCCGATATGCAACGAGTCAGCTGTAGGGTCAATACCCAGGTAAGCTGTCACCATTTCCTTCTCCAGCAATTCTTCTGTGCCCGGCATCATGGTATGTACCATTCCACGCCATCTTAGTTCATCTACAAAATTCATCGAATGAAATTCTTAGTTTAACATATTTATTTAATAATACAGAAGCAAAAGTACGACACTTTATCTGAATAACCAATTTTTAGCGATTAAAAAAGAGACGGTTAGCATTTTCTTTGATATTTTCAACCAAGCTGTCAAAAGAGGTTCCGCGTAGTGAGGCTACTTGACGATAGAAGCTCGGAAAGTCTGTGTCTGCTTCATCGCTTTCCAATAATAATCTGTCTGCAGGGACGATGGACAATGCTTTTTCCTGGTATTTTTTTCCGAAAGAGAGATAAAATCCGTGTCGTATCAGGTCGGTGGCAAGTTCTTTTTTACCTCGGAAACCATGGATAATCCAGGCTTGTGCGGGGTGATATTTCTTGTGCAAGGCAAACAGCTCTTCAGTGGCTTTTACGGAATGTATCACTAAGGGGAGATGATATGTCTCTGATAACTCTATCGCTTTCCTGAAAGCTTGTATTTGCAAGTCGAAAGGGGTATCGCATACTTTGTCCAGCCCGGCTTCTCCCAGTGCGACTACTCGCGAATCACTTTGGATAGTCTGTACCAGCCAATCTATTTGTGACTGAATGTTTTCTTCCGTGAGATACCACGGATGCAGGCTGACGGAGATAAATGGAGCTTGCAGGTAAGAAGAAGCCGTTTTCTCGTCCATGCGGCAGCTCACGATGGCAGTGGTCTGTGGTTGGGGCAAATGATGTGTGTGTGCGTCGAAAAAGAGAGTGTCAATCATGTGAAAACAGGCTTTTAAGGAACCGGATCATATCCCGAACCTCCCCAAGGGTGGCAACGAAGAATGCGTCGTATGGCTAAGTAAAGCCCTTTGAAAGGTCCGTGCTTTTGTATCGCTTCTATGGCATATTGAGAGCAAGTCGGAGTGAATCGACAGGAGGGAGGCGTAAAGGGTGAAATGCAGTTCCGGTAAAAATAAATGGGAAGCAGGAGCAGAAAAGAAAGTAGCTTTTTCATGCCAGACGTTCTGCGGTAAGTTGCAACAGTTTAACCACCTTAGCTTCCACATCGGCCGATTCATGCAACTCATTGTCGAGCCAGATAAAGGCAATGGCAATTTTCCGTCCTGAGTCTTTTAACGCATCCAGCAGGATGTGTTTGTTTTTACGGTAGGCCTCACGTACCTGACGTTTTACACGATTGCGTTTGACGGCCCGCTTGAATCTTTTTTTGGGTACGCTAATCAGGATAGTGGCTGCAGGTAGATTCTCTCCCTCTACCGGCATGTATACGATACGCAACGGAAAAGCAGGTAGTGATTTGCTGCCTCCTGTAAACAGTCTTTCAATCAGAATCCGGCTGTTCAGTCGTTCTACTTTCGGTAGGGTTAATTTTAGAGAATCGGTCATAGAGGGGTATATAATGAAACAAAGCGAAGTAATGAGAAAATGGATTGCTTCGCTTTGTTTGTCAGAATTATTTTTTATTTGTTGTGTTCGCGGATAAACATATCCAACGCTGCCGGCATGGAAGGAGCTGCACTTGAAGGAGCTTCCAAATCAAGACGTAAGCCTGCATCTTTTACGGCTTTAGCAGTAGTCGGTCCGAAGCTTCCGATAGCAATGTCTTTCTGTTCGAAATTCGGGAAGTTCTTCATCAGCGACTGAATACCTGCCGGACTGAAGAATATCAGCATGTCGTAGTTGAATTCTTCTTCTGGAGTGAAATCGTTGCTGACAGTACGGTACATTACAGCTTCCGTGTGCTGGATGTGGTTCTTGTCGAGCAAGTCTTTTACTTCGTCATTGTGTACATCCGACATCGGAATAAAGTATTTTTCCGTATTATGCTTGATAATTTGCGGAAGCAGGTCAGCAAACTTTCCAGTAGCACCGAAGAATACTTTACGCTTACGGTATTGAACGTATTTCTGAATATACAGAGCGATAGTTTCCGAAGTACAGAAATATTTCATTGTTTCCGGAATTGTTACGCGCAACTCTGCACACAGGCTAAAGAAGTGATCGATAGCATGGCGTGAAGTAAACACAACGGCTGTATGATCTAAGATAGAAACCTTCTGCTGTCTGAATTCTTTAGCTGACAAACTTTCTACTTTAATAAACGGGCGAAAATCTATCTTCACTCCGTACTTCTCAGCAATGTCAAAATAAGGGGACTTTTCAGTCGTTGGTTTAGGCTGAGAAACGAGGACTTTCTTTATTTTCAACGTTACTAGAATTTTAAAATAAAAATGTTATTTATATATATCAATCCTTTCCAGAGGAAAAGTAAGGGTATGATTTCGAGGGTGCAAAAGTACAGAATTAAATGTAAAATGCCATGAAAATGATTAAAAAAGTTCCTAATACACTTATAAAATAACAATATTTTGAAAGATATTACTGCTGTGAGTACGAAGGTTTTAGAAAAGTGAAAGTCTAAATTGAAATAAACGACGAGCAGTGACAAAGGAAATAAGACAAGGGAAATACCGGAGAGCAGATCAAAATAGGCAGAAATCCAGGCTTTATTTTTTTCTTTGTCAAAGAAAATCCAGTTGATAAATTGATATAAAAGGGCTTTTCCTGTCACTGTCAATAGTACGCAGAATATGTAGATAAATAGAATGGCATAGTGCGAAACTATTTGGAACAGAAATGGGTCGGTTTTAGAGAAAAAATCATATACAAATAATCCGGCGGATATGCAGCTTATACTTCCTAAGCTCAGGGTGTAGCGGATGTTGAAATTAGAAGTGTCGTCAAAAAGCCCCGCTCTTTCTTTGTGGCGGAAAAAACTTTTGATATGTTGATAGAGGTATTTTTTCCCGTTTTTCAGGGCGTATACGGCCAGGAAAAAGCAAAGAAATACAATTCCGGTAACCGCAAAGTCATTTCGTAACTGATAAGGAATGGGTTCTCCTGCCATACCGTTTGTACACGGTGTTTCCTTACAATGCTGCAGTGCACTGTCTATCTGCTCTACGTGCTGGTTGTAGAGTTCTTGAATCTGTGAGAAACCGGTATGGCAAAACTTGTTCATATTGCGGCAAATTTACGAATTTCTTTGCTCCAGTGAGGGATGGTATATAATAAATTTACAGCTTCTTCGGGAGTTTGTGCCACGTGCCAGATATTTCCGTGTTCTTTTCGCATGAAGTTCTGGGAAATAGCTTGTTGAAGCATCTCCAGCAGTGGGTTATAAAATCCGTTGGTATTCAGTATAACGATGGGTTTCAGGTATAGTCCGAGCTGTTTCCAGGTAATGATTTCCAACAGTTCTTCTAGTGTACCGCATCCTCCGGGCAGGGCAATGACTCCGTCGGACAAATCGGCCATAAGTTGTTTGCGTTCGTGCATGCTTTCCGTTTCTATTAGCCGGGTCAGCCCTTTGTGGTGCCAGCCTTGTTCCACCATGAAGCGGGGAATGACACCGGTTACGGTTCCTCCGGCAGCAAGAGCTGCGTCACTGATGCGGCACATCAGTCCCAGACATCCGGCTCCGTTGATAAGGTTGATGTGTTTTTGTGCAAGAATTTTTCCAAGTTCTTCGGCTGCTTCGAAATAGATAGAATCAATTTTAGTGCTGGAAGCACTGTATACGCATATATTCTTGATATCATTCATGGTCTTTTTTAGTTTTTGCAAAGATAGGTAAAGGTGAGTGCAATGCCAAGCCAAAAGCTTGCTTTTGAGCGTAAGTATTGCCGAATCGCATCCTATCTTCGAGGATTCAAAGATAGGTAAAGGTGAGTGCATAGCCAACCGTTATCCCAACAAAAAGGGCCTGACCATCTTCTGATGTATCAAGCCCTCTGTATGGTTAGTGGAAGGTTTCGGCTTATTTCAGTCCGAAAGCTTCTTTCACTTTGTCTACATAATCCAGTTTCTCCCAGGTGAAGAGCTCTACTTCCACGTCTTTGTTGCCTTCGTAAGCCGATTCGAAATGTTTGGTAACGATTTGCGGTTCGCGGCCCATGTGTCCGTAAGCAGCAGTTTCGCTATAAATCGGGTTGCGCAGTTTCAAGCGTTCTTCAATGGCACGCGGACGCATATCGAAGATTTCATCCACTTTCTTAGCGATTTCTCCGTCGGTCAGAGCTACATTGCTACGTCCGTAAGTATTTACGTAGATATTGATTGGACGTGCCACTCCGATGGCGTATGAAACCTGTACCAATACTTCGTCTGCTACTCCGGCAGCTACCAGGTTCTTGGCAATGTGGCGTGCAGCGTATGCAGCACTACGGTCTACCTTGCTGGGGTCTTTTCCTGAGAAAGCACCTCCTCCGTGAGCTCCGGCACCACCGTAAGTGTCTACAATAATCTTACGGCCAGTCAGTCCGGTATCACCGTGAGGACCACCAATCACGAACTTACCTGTCGGGTTTACGTGGTATTTAATCTGGTCGTTGAACAAAGCCAGTACCTGCGGGTTGTGGATTTCTGCAATGACACGCGGCATCAAGATTTCAATTACGTCCTTGCGAATCTGTGCCAGCATTTCCTCGTCAGCCTTTAATTGAGCTTCTTTTGAGTCATTTTCCGGCTGGATAAATTCATCGTGCTGGGTAGATACTACGATGGTATCAATACGTACCGGACGACGGTTGTCATCATATTCAATAGTTACCTGGCTCTTAGAGTCCGGACGAAGGTAAGTCATCACCTTTCCTTCACGACGGATGTCAGCCAATACCATCAGCAGCTTGTGTGCTAGGTCGAGCGACAGCGGCATGTAGTTTTCTGTTTCGTTGGTAGCATAACCGAACATCATACCCTGGTCACCTGCTCCCTGATTCATCGGGTCTTCGCGTTCTACTCCACGGTTGATGTCAGGACTCTGTTCGTGAATGGCAGAGAATACACCGCATGAATTACCTTCGAACATGTATTCGCTCTTGGTATAGCCTATCTTATTAATTACCTCGCGTGCTACGCGCTGCAAATCAATATACGCTTTGGTTTTCACTTCTCCTGCCAGTACCACCTGTCCGGTAGTTACCAGAGTTTCGCAAGCTACTTTTGAACTGGGGTCGTAAGCCAACAGTTTGTCAAGCACAGCGTCCGAAATTTGATCGGCCACTTTGTCGGGGTGTCCTTCAGACACCGATTCGGATGTGAATAAGTATCCCATTGTTGTGGTAAATTAAAATTGTTAATGGTTTGTTTTTATCCGTGTACGGACAGAGTAGAGAAGTAATCTTCGGGGAAATAACAATGTGTTTTAGCATTTTTTTCCGTGGTTGCAAGCTACTCAAATCTTTCCACTTTTTATTTTCGCTGCAAAGATAGTGATATAAATTGGAATAATTACAATTTCAGTTTCTTTTTAACATAGCTTTATGCTACTTGCCTGTTGCCAAATTATTCCTGATATAGTTCGGACAATGTTTTTTGCCGGGTGGGGTGGATTACGTTTCCTGCAATTTCGATTAGGGGGTTCATCACAAAATCTCTTTCCGTCATCAATGGATGAGGAATTGTAAGCTCAGGTGTCTGGAGCACGAGAGTGTCGTATAAAAGAATATCAATATCAATGAGTCGGTCGCTGTAGCTCCCGTTGACTGATTTCTTTGTCCTTCCCAGCTCTTTCTCTATTTCCTGCGTGATGTGCAGTATCTCAATAGGAGGGAGGTTGGTTTCCAGTCCTATTGCTGCATTGAGGAAACTGTGGTCTGATTCAAATCCCCAAGGGGCTGTTTCATAAAAAGAGGATAGGGAAACTTGCTTCCCTATCCTTTCCTGTAGTTTATAGATGGCGGTACGTAAATTAGCTTCTTTATCGCCAAGGTTTGTACCTAATCCCAGATAAACTGTTGCCATAGAGTGATGGTTTATTTATCCAGAATCAGCATGGCATCACCGTAAGTACCAAAACGGTAATCTTCTTTCAGTGCGATGTTGTAAGCATCCATGATCAGTTCATATCCTCCGTAAGCACATACAAGCATCAGCATGGTAGAAAGCGGCATGTGGAAATTGCTTACCATAGCGTTGGCTACTGAGAAGTCGTAAGGAGGGAAAATAAATTTGTTGGTCCATCCTTCGAACTCTTTCAAATGGCCGTCTGTACCCACAGCTGTTTCAATGGCACGCATCACGGTAGTACCAATGGCACATACCTTGTTGCCTCTGTCTTTGGCTTCGTTGACGATGCGGCAGGCTTCTGCGTTGACGAACATCTGTTCCGAATCCATTTTATGCTTGGTCAAATCTTCCACGTCGATGTCGCGGAAGTTGCCCAATCCGGCGTGCATGGTAATGAAGGAGAAATCAATACCTTTGATTTCCATACGTTTCATAAGCTCACGGCTGAAGTGGAGACCGGCTGCCGGCACGGTAACGGCTCCTTCATTTTTGGCGTAGATAGTCTGGAAACGTTCTTCGTCTTCCGGTTCTGCCGGACGATGGATGAAAGGAGGCAATGGAGGTTCTCCCAAGGCATACAAAGCCTTCTTGAATTCATCATGAGGACCGTCGTACAAAAAGCGGAGTGTACGTCCGCGAGAAGTCGTATTGTCAATTACTTCGGCCACCATGGAGTCATCGTCGCCGAAATACAACTTGTTACCGATACGGATTTTACGGGCAGGGTCTACCAGCACATCCCACAAGCGCAGTTCTTCGTTCAACTCACGGAGCAGGAATACTTCAATGCGGGCACCCGTTTTTTCCTTGTTACCATACAAACGAGCAGGAAAGACTTTGGTATCGTTAAAGATAAACACGTCTTTGTCGTCGAAATAGTTCAGTATATCCTTGAAATTGACATGTTCAATTTCTCCGGTTGACTTGTGAATTACCATCAGGCGGGATTCATCTCTGTATTTAGCCGGATAAAGAGCGATTTTTTCTTCCGGCAATTTGAATTTGAATTGTGACAGTTTCATCTTCTTCCTTTCTTTCCTTAATCGTTTATAACTTCTATTTCTTGCTGGTCGAGCCAGGCTTCAAAATCTTCCACTTTCATGCAGTCTTCCAACTTTACTTCTCCTACCCGTGTACGTATCAGACCGGTCAGGTGGGCACCACTTTGCAGTGCCTGGCCAATGTCTCTGGCCAATGCCCGTATGTAAGTACCCTTGCTGCAGACTACCCGTATCTTAATTTCCGGCAGGTTGCATTCCAACAACTCGATCTCATCGATGACCAGAATCTTGGGTTTCAGTTCTACTTCATCTCCTTTTCTTGCCAGGTCGTATGCACGCTTACCGTCAACTTTGCATGCGGAAAATGCTGGTGGTACCTGTTCAATGGTGCCGACAAACTTTTTTAATGTCTCCTCGACCATTTCTTTGGTGATATGGTCGGTAGGGTAAGTCGCGTCAATCTCCTTTTCCAGGTCGAAAGAGGGAGTGGTTGCTCCCAGCTGGAGAGTGGCAATGTACTCTTTCGTATGATACTGGAACTCCTCAATACGCTTTGTAGCCTTTCCGGTACAGATAATCATCACTCCAGTGGCCAGCGGATCGAGCGTGCCAGCATGTCCTACTTTTATTTTCTTTACTCCTAATTTGCGACTGATGTGGTATCTTATCTTATTCACTACGGCAAAAGAGGTCCATCGCAGTGGCTTGTCAAAATATAATACTTCTCCTTCTTTGAAATTCATTAAGCCAATTCTAAATTATATCCTAAAAAAGACATGATTAGTATGATGCTTCCTACAATGATACGGTACCAGCCAAAAGCTACAAATCCATATTTTGTCACAAAGCTGATGAAAAATTTGATAGCCAGCAATGCTACGATGAAGGCTACGACATTACCCACAATTAAAGTTGTCAGATTCGTCGATATGATTTCCGTTCCTCCATCCATGAATAATTTGGCCATTTTATACACTGTAGCTGCAAACATGGTGGGCACAGCCAGAAAAAAAGAGAATTCTGCTGCTTTCTTTCGGGTAAGTTTTTGTGCCATACCTCCTACAATTGTAGCCATGGAGCGTGATACTCCCGGTATCATAGAAATACATTGGAATAATCCTATAAAAAAGGATCTTTTTTCTGTCAAAACAGTTTTTTCGCTTCCGTTGCCGAAAATTTTGTCACAGAATAGCATAAATATACCTCCTGCTATTAACATGACAGCTACTACAGTTACGCTTTCCAGCATCGCATCTATCATGTCACTGAAAAGAAGTCCCAATACAGCGGCAGGGATAAAAGCAACTAATAGCTTCCAGTAAAAGTCATATTTGTGAAGGAAACGCTTCACTGGAGTACAATTTTCTGGCATGGGGGTATGGTTGAGATGGAAAAAGTTTTTCCAGTATAAACATACCACCGACAGGATTGCACCAAACTGGATAATAAATGTAAAAGCCTTGACAAAATCCGTACTTTCTACCCCTAAAATATGCTGGGTAATAATCATGTGGCCTGTAGATGACACAGGAAGAAACTCGGTAAGTCCTTCTACAATGGCAATTACAATCGTTTGAAATAAGCTTAAATCTCCTTCCATTACAGTCTTTCCTCTTCTTTTGTAGTTATTTCTTTATCTTTCGGTTTTCTCAGGATACCATAAATCATGAAAATGAATCCCAAAAAGCAAACAACGGGAGCCACTTTGATGCGGCGTACACTGAAAATATCCGGTTCAAAGGCTGTTTCAGTAGAGCCGGGTCCGCTCATTAACAGGAATCCGATGATAATGACTATCATACCTATGGCAAGCAGTATGAAGTTGGTTTTATCAAAAGCAAAACTTTTTTTGTCCATAATGAATTTTGTCTATTTAGTTTGAACATTAAAGGCGATATAAATCTCCGGCTTTCATCTTCAAATATTTGTTGATGGAGATGTAGGCACACAAGGTGGCAATGAGGATGCCCGAGATGAAAACAGCCCCCATTACACAAAGCATTACTTCGGGAGTAATGAGTTCCAGCAGTCCCGGCTCATAGTTGACAAGCATGTAAGACAGGCTGATGAGCAGGGCATTGGCCATGGCCGCCGCAAGAATGCCTATCCAGACATTTCTGACAATGAACGGTCGCCGGATGAATGACCAGCTTGCACCTACCAGCTTCATGGTGTGAATCAGAAAACGTTTGGAGTAAATGGTCAGTCGTATGGTATTGTTGATCAATGCAAATGAAATGAGGGTGAGCAAAGCAGCCAGCCCTAACAGGAACATGCTGATTTTGCGTATGTTCTGGTTGATGGTATCAATCAGGTCCTGCGGATAATTTACTTCAATGACTTTTTTATTGTCCAGCAGTTTTTCCTGAATCCAGCTCAGGCTGTCAGAATTGGCGTATGCCGCATTGAGCTTGATTTCGATGGAAGCCGTAAACGGATTATAGCCTAAGAATTCAGCCGGATCTGTTCCCATGGCTTCTGTCTGTTCTTTCAGAGCCTGTGCTTTCGATATGTAGGTGGCCTGCTTCACAAAAGGCTCTTCTTCCAGCTGCTTTTGGAAGCGGATGGCTTCTGCTTCTTTCATGTCGTCGTTGAGAAGAACGGAAAAGTTGATATTCTCGCGTACGTATACAGAAAGATTGTTGGCGGTCATGACAAAAAAGATCACCATACCCAACAACAGCAGTACCAGCATTGTACTGATGCAGGAGGTAATGAATTGCATATCGAAAAGGCTACCCGACTTCTGACTCATAATTTCTTATTTTTTTCTGAATACATAAATCATGGAACTGCTCCGGTCTTTCTTGGCCAGTGAAACAATCCATGCTTCCGCTCCGGTAATCAGGCCTTTTATGAACGGGAAAGCACTCTTCCGGTACTTCTCGCTCAGCATGGATACGTAAAACGCATCAAAAGGCATCGGATGCCGTTCGCAGAGAATAAAGTCGTGTTTGGCTCCAAACTGCTGCATGACGGAGGGACTGAAATGCCACAAGTGTCGGGGAACATCGTAGGCACCCCACATTTCTTTGTATTTTTCGGCATCGAATGAAGTAGGGTTGGGCACAGCTATAATGAGTATGCCCTGGTCTTTCAGAATACGTTTCAGTGTCTCCCAGGTTTCATTCAAATGTTCCAGATGCTCCATGACATGCCACAACGTGATGACATCGAACGACTTGTCGGCAAACTCATTGAGGGCTTCCGGAGCTGCCACGTCCAGTTCAAAATGCTCTTTGGCAAACTGACGGGCCTGAGGGCTTTTTTCGATGGCAGAAACGTGCCATCCTCTTTCCTGCATGAAATGCGGAAAGTAGCCTGTGCCGGTACCGATGTCCAGCAGGCTGCCCTGACTTAATCGGGAGTTATGCTTGACAAGGCGTGCTTTACGGGCAAGCATCACGCGACGCACCCAGTGATATACACGGTTCATCAACCCTTTGTGCGTATCGCTGTGTGAAATATAATCTGGAGTTTCGTAGTAGCGTCCTATTTCTGCTTCAACCGGAACAGGATGAGTGAACTGGAAACCGCAGTCTTTGCAACGACAAATCTGAAAGGACTCACCGGAAGCATAGTGGTCTGTACATGTCATTACCTCTTCAAAGTGGTTTCCTCCACAAAGTGGACATTTATCTATTTTCAGTATATTCACTTTATTCCCTAATTTGCTGCAAAATAACAAATAAAAAGCCTATGGCATGATTTTCTTTAAAAGTTTTTAAGAGTATAGAATGCTTTATGTATGTTTTTTGTAACTTAGCCCCGAATAATGAATATTTGCCAATAGATTATGGAGAAAAAAAGATTGACACGGTCAAACAATCGTATGATAGGTGGGGTTTGTGCTGGGATAGCCGATTATTTTGAATGGGATATTACTTTGGTGCGTATTATTTACGTATTGGCTACATTTTTTACAGCTTTTTCCGGTGGACTGGTTTATCTGATTCTTTGGCTGATCATGCCGGAAGCCAGGAGAGAATAATTAAAAAACAGGCTTGTATCAATAGGCATACGGGCTGTAAGTATTTAGGTTTTCCTCGCGCGAAACATACGTTTTGCGGAGCGGAAACCTATGTTTCGCACGCCGGAAACGTAGGTTTCTGCCTTGTGAAACATAAAAAACCTGCAAGCATCCTGAAAAAGATGTCTGCAGGTTTTTTATATTGTCTTCTCAGAGCTATTTCTGGGAGAGTTATTCGGTTACTTCTGTGCCTTTCAGAGTAGCAGAGCTTGATTCCGTGATTTTTACTTTTACAAAATCACCGATGCGGTGGCTGCCACGGTCAAAGACTACTACTTTGTTTTGTTCCGTACGACCGAACAGCTGTTCTTTAGAGCGTTTGGATACGCCTTCTACCAATACTTCGAAAGTTTTTCCTACATCTTTGGCATTACTTTCGGCAGAAAGCTGGTTCTGCAGTTCAATCATTTCATTCAGTCGGCGGATTTTGATTTCTTCGGGTACGTCGTCCGGAAGGTGTTTGGAAGCGTATGTACCCGGACGTTCAGAATATTTGAACATGAAAGCCGAGTCGTACGCACATTCGCGCATCAGCGACAAAGACATCTGATGGTCTTCTTCTGTTTCAGAATGGAAGCCCGAGAAAATATCGGTACTGAGTCCGCAGTCGGGGATGATTCTCCGGATAGCGGCTACTCTTTCCAGATACCATTCGCGGGTATATTTACGGTTCATCAGTTTCAGGATGCGTGAGCTTCCGCTCTGTACGGGCAGGTGGATGTGCTTGCATACATTGGGCACTTCTGCAATGACATGAAGCGTTTCGTCACTCATGTCTTTGGGGTGTGAAGTGGTGAAACGTACGCGCATGTCGGGCACCGCTTCGGCCACGATACGGAGCAGCATAGGAAAGGTTACTGTTTGGCCGTCTTTTTCAAAACGGTATGAGTTGACGTTCTGTCCCAACAGGGTTACTTCCTTATAGCCTTTTCGTTGCAGGTCGCGTACTTCGTTCAGGATACTTTCCACGTCACGGCTGCGTTCACGTCCGCGTGTATAAGGCACAATACAGTAATGGCAGAAATTGTTACATCCTCGCATGATGGAAACGAATCCTGAAATATGGTTTCCGCAAATACGTGAAGGAATTACGTCACGGTAAGTTTCCGTAGTAGAAAGTTCCACATTGATGGCTTTTTCTCCTGCTTCTACGGCTGCAATCAGGTCGGGTAAGGTCAGGTAGGCATCCGGACCGGCTACTAAGTCTACATGATGTTTTTCAATCAGTTCGTTTTTCACTCGTTCGGCCATACATCCCAATACGCCCACAATCAGGTGTTTCCGCTTTTTGCGCAAAGAATGGAAAAACTCCAGTCGGTTCAGAATTTTCTGTTCCGCATTGTCGCGGATGGAGCAGGTGTTCATGAACACGGCATCGGCCTCCTCTAAAGTGTCACAAGGAGAATATCCGGCCATTTGCATGATAGATGCAATTACTTCACTGTCTGCCACATTCATCTGGCATCCGTAGGTCTCGATAAATAATTTCTTGCTTTCGTTTTCAGTTGCAGATTTAAAGTCTGCTCCTGTAGCTTCTTTTGTCATAAGGTTTTCTATATTAAAAATTTGCTTGCAAAGATATCTGTTTCTTGGTTAACTTCCATAAAAAGGATGGGAGATATAGATTTTATTCGTATCTTTGAAGAAAACCTTAACACTTAATATTTATGGATGTAATTCAAATTCTTGTTTTTTTAGGTATAATTGGCTGGGGACTTTTTCAGGCCAGGACCCAGAAACAGAAGAAGCCGAAGCGTGTAAAGACCGTAAGACAGGCACCTCCGGCAGCATCTTTTTCTGTGGAAGAGGAGGTTCCTGAAGAGGTGATTCTGGCTCCTGTACCCGAAGCAAGGAAGAAACGGAGATATACTTCTGCCCAACCTTCCACTCCGAAAGAACAAGCATTGAATGTACCGAAAAAAGAGGAGCAGAAGCCTGATATAGCTTTTCGTAATGCAGCAGATGCAAGGAGGGCTTTTATCTATTCCGAGATTTTTCGCCGTAAATATGACTGATTGACTAACTTTTTTAATACTAACATAAAAAACACTTGATACTATGAGCTTTAACTTTATTACGGCAGCCGAAGCTGCCAGCTATATTAAGGATGGAGACATTGTTGGACTGAGTGGCTTCACCCCTGCCGGAAGTCCGAAGGCTGTGACTGCAGAGTTAGCGAAAATAGCAGAAGAAAAACACGCAAGGGGAGAATCTTTTCAGATTGGCTTGATTACAGGAGCTTCGACGGGAGATTCTTGTGACGGGATGCTGACACGTGCACATGCCATTAAGTTCCGTGCTCCTTATACTACCAATGCGGACTTCCGGAAGGCTGTGAATAACGGCGAAATCAATTATACAGACATTCATCTGTCACAGGTAGCTCAGCGTTTGCGTTCCGGCTTCTTGGGACATGTAAGTGTGGCTATCATAGAAGCTTGTGAAATTACGGAAGACGGACGTATTTACCTGACTGCGGGAGTGGGTATTACGCCGACCATTGCACGACTGGCTGATAAAGTCATTGTGGAATTGAATGCCGCACACAGTAAAAGCCTGATAGGCATGCACGATTTGTATGAAATGGAACGTCCTCCTTATCGTCGTCCGATTCCTATCGTGCGTCCGAGCGACCGCATTGGCCTTCCTTATATTCAGGTAGACCCTTCCAAGATTGCTGGCGTGGTAGAAACCAATATGCCGGATGAGGCGCGTGGTTTCCATGAATCTGACCCCGTGACAGATAAAATCGGTCAGAATGTGGCTGAGTTCTTGGCTTCGGACATGCGCAGGGGAATTATTCCTTCTACCTTCCTTCCCTTGCAGTCGGGAGTAGGAAATATTGCCAATGCCGTGCTGAGTGCGTTGGGCAAGGACCCCAGCATTCCTCCTTTTGAAATGTATACTGAAGTAATTCAGAATTCGGTAATAAAACTGGTGAAAGAAGGCAGAATCAAGTTTGGTAGTACCTGTTCTTTGAGTGTGACGAATGACTGTCTGCAAGATATTTATGACAATATGGACTTTTTCCGTCATAAACTGGTGCTGCGTCCTTCTGAAATTTCCAACTGTCCGGAAGTAGTTCGCCGTATTGGAGTGATTTCAATGAATACCGCTATTGAAGCAGATATTTATGGTAATGTCAATTCCACTCATATTTGCGGAACCAAGATGATGAACGGTATCGGAGGTTCTGGCGACTTTACCCGCAGTGCCTATATTTCTATTTTCTCTTGTCCGTCGACTGCCAAGGGAGGTTGCATCAGCTCTATCGTACCGATGGTATCTCATCTGGACCACAGCGAGCATTCAGTCAATGTCATTATCACCGAACAGGGTATAGCCGACTTGCGTGGAAAGAGCCCGATGGAACGGGCGGAAGCGGTTATTGAAAACTGTGCACACCCTGATTACAAGCAACTGCTTTGGGATTATCTGAAGATTTCTACGAAAGGACAGACTTGTCACAGCTTATCTGCTGCATTGGGTATGCATCAGGTGTTTATCAATAAAGGTGACATGCGTCTGACAGACTGGGCTGAATTCTAGAAGTAAAGAAGTAAAAATAGTATCTTATAAAAATGCCCCGCACTACCAATTCAGCGCGGGGCATTGATTTTATCTGTAAATGCTTATTTCAGATAGTCTTTCAGGTCGCAGTTCTGGAGCGAACGGATACCTTCTACTACTGATTCTGCATTCAATACAGCACCTTCCTGCGTGTTGTGTACAGAGTCAGCATAGTAAGCGGCAGTCTTTTCTTTTCCCATGGCTTCAAATTTCTTGGCAGTCAGGTCGTTCAAGTCGATAAAGTTTACACCTTCCTGCTCTGCCACTTCTTTTGACCATTTGCCGTAAGTCTTGTCGCAGCGGTTCATGCGGTTGTCGGTCCAGCGATTACCCGGAGTGTGTGACATCACGATGACTTTTGCTCCTTTAGCTTTTGCCTGGCGGATATACATACGGATGTAGTGGCCGAAGCTGTATACTTCTTCCGTGCTTCCGTCTTTTTCCATGACTACTTTTTTAGAGTCATCTCCAGTGCCTGGCAGAGAAGCGCGTGCACGTCCGGTATTCATCGGGCCACCGTCATTGTGTCCGAAATCAATCAATACATAATCACCCGGTTTGATGGCAGGGAGTACACGGTTCCAAAGACCTTCCGTGAAATAAGTACGGCTGCTTCTTCCGCCTAATGCACAGTTTTCAATGCTGATGCGGGTTGTGTCAAAGTAATTTTGCAAGTAGCTTCCCCATCCCCATTTGTTATCTTCTCCGTTACCGGCTCCACATTTTACGGTAGAGTCTCCAATCAGGAAAGCGACAGGACTCTTTTCGTTGATACGGCTTACTCCTGCTACAAATTCACGTGGATTTCCCGGCTCAGAATAGAAGAAAATAGGTTCTTTCGTCTGCTGTTCTGTAGGATAGAAATGCACAGCGCTGTCGTTCATTCGCGGATGCTGGTGCTTCAGTAAATTGAGCATTTCGGCTCCGGCCCAGATGACAGGACCATATCCATGGGCTGCATATACATTTACCGGGCGGTAGTAATAGAATGCCGGGTCATATCCCATACCGGTTCCTACGCAGGTCATTTCTACCTGTCCCTGGGCGTTGATGGCAGAAGATACGGCATGCCATCCCAATTGCACTACCGGACCGTATGCCATGGCGTCAATCCATCCTTTGTTGATGGCATGTGCCATACAGTATACGTAGAGGGCAGTGGCAGAAGATTCCAGGTAAGAATCATTGCGGTCGAGTAACTGGTGCCAGAAACCGTCTTTGCTTTGACAGGCAGCCAGTCCGCGAACGTGTGCCTGCAACAGGTTGATAATCTTATCGCGTCCGGGATAGTCGGTCGGAAGTACATCCAGCACTTCACACATGGTAAGAATAGCCCATCCGTTGGCACGTCCCCAATGGAAAGCCGGATGATCTTTCATACCTTCTACCCATCCATGACGGAACAAGCCTTTTTCCGGAACAAACATGCGCTCTGCAAACTGCAGTACCTGGCGTACGGCTTCCTGATAATATTTGTCATTGTGGTCGGATGCATAGCGTCCCATCAGAGCAACAGAGGGGATGCCCATGAACATGTCGTCCAGCCACAATGTGTTGTGGTAAGGACGGTTACGGGCAAATGTGCCGTCGGCCAGACGATGCTCTTTGTACATGATGAAATGGAAGTAATTGTCAATCATGTCCTGCAATTTCAGGCTTTTGTCTTTCATCTGTGCTTTCATCATTGCCGCACATACGGCTCCTGCATCATCCAAGGCGTGAGGAGTCAGAATCTGAAGCATCTGTGCATCGGTTGTACCGTATTTTTCATATACTTTCTTAAAGTAAGGAGCTACTTCCGATAAGAATTTGAAACGGTCGTATACATATTTTTTGTAGGCTTCGTCACCCGTAGCTTCTGCGGCAGCCAGCATGGCCGAATAAGTAACCCCCCATTCATAACTGGCCAGACGGAAAGTTCCTCTTTCCAATTGTGCATTGGTATCCATGTTCGCATAGTCGGTAATGACTTTTCCGTTACGTTTATCGACTACTCTGGTCGGTGTGTTACTTTCCAGGTATCTCAAGACACGGTCCATGTCTTTTTTGATGTCTTCTGCTGATACAATACCATATCCTACCTGATAATCAGGCTGCAAAAGATGAAGTGGAGTATTGGAGTCATTGATGACTTCCTTTTTCTTTTGTGCATGGGCACTAAGACCGGCAGAAAGAGCCGCCAGCAGTGCGAAGTTTAAGACGAGTTTATTCATATAACTAATTTTAAATGTAAGCGTAATGGGTTATTTGAATGTATATCCTCTGAAAGTGCCTTTCAGTTCCGGCCCGATATAGAAACCAGGCTGGGTGGGTTGGTTGTAAGCCACGTTCTGTGTAGCAATGCTGATTCTATATACAGGGTCTTCCAGGAAAGTATGGAAGCGGTATTCGGTAGGAATTGTAGTTACATACAAGCGGAGAGACTTATTGTCGTCCGTACGAACCAGCACTTCTTCTCTCCAATCACCGATAAGATCGCCCTGAAGTGAAGGGTTAGATTTCGTGCCGTTGTTAAATGCGCACCCTTCTAATGTGAAGATAGTGTCGCAGCGTTTGTTTTTCCAGTCGTATTTGCTTACTTTTCCTTTGTCAAGCAGTTCACGGAGCAAGTCGCCATCCCACCATACTGCCATGTTGTAAGACAGTCCGGGAACTTTTTCTGCTACTACTTCTCCTTTGATGTTACGAATACCTCCAGAGGCTAGTGACCACATTTCTACACCGGGACTTGTCGGGTCAATTTCGGCAGCCATACAACGTCCTACATCGGTCTTGTCGGGATATTGAAGTAATACTTTTCCGGTTTTTGCATCGCGGAATGAAGAACCGTCTTTCCGGTTTTCATGGCAGGCCCATACTTGCAGACTGGCTGAAGCTGGATCAAATTGAGTGAGGTGCATGGCGTCTCCGTGTCCCATTCCTGTGGAATAAAGTCCTTTCCCGTCGTGGTCGAATGTGCAGGAACCATATACGATTTCATCGCATCCGTCCTGATCAATATCTCCTACACGGAGGTTATGGTTACCTTGTCCGGCATATTTCTCACATCCCGGGTTGTTACTATCGAATACCCAGCGATTTTTCAGTTCTTTTCCGTTCCAGTCGAATGCAGCCAGCACGGTACGTGTATAATATCCACGGCACATGACTACGCTAGGATGAACTCCGTCTAGGTAAGCAACGCATGCCAGAAAACGGTCACTACGGTTGGCACGCTCGTCTCCCCAGCCTTTCAAATCGCCACGTAATGGAATATAGTCAATGGTTTGCATGGCCTCGCCTGTCAGTCCGTTGAAAACAGTCAGGTATTCATTTCCAGTCAGTATACGTCCCTGGTTACGAAGAGGATCGGTAGGCTTTCCTTTGCTTCGTGGATCATTCGGAGAGAAATCTCCTCCTTTGGGCTGGTTCGGATCTCCCGGTTCGCGATAATCGGCTGTGGCATCTCCAATTACTTTTCCTTTTCCATCTATGGTACCGTCGGAAGTTTTCATTACAATTTCAGCCTTTCCGTCTCCATCCAGGTCATATACCATGAACTGAGTGTAGTGAGCGCCGGCACGTATGTTCTTTCCCATATCGATGCGCCATAGTTTTTCTCCGGTCAGGCGGTAGCAGTCGAAGTATACGTTTCCTGTGTAGCCATCGTGTGCATTGTCGTGTGCGTTTGATGGGTCCCATTTCAGGATAATTTCATAATTTCCATCTCCATCTACATCACCGATGGAAGCATCGTTGGGGCTGTAGCTGTATTTTTCTCCAGCAGGTGTGACACCGTCTGCAGGTCTGTCCAGTGGAATGTCAATGTATCCTGAAGGAGCATTTCCCGGAAGGGTATAGCTCCCTTCATTTGAAGTTTCTTTTCCATTGACCACAGGTTTTACCGTATAGACCACTTTCTGGTTTCCTGAATAATTGTCTGTATAAAAAGTTCCTGTTCCAGCTGGAACTTGTGCAATCTTTTTTCCGTTCCGGTAAACATTGAATGCGGTTTCCATTGGGTCGGAAGAAAGATATCTCCATGAAACGGCTACTTTTTGTGTGTTCTCTCTGACGGCGACAACTCCTCTTCCGAGTTTTTCTCGCTGTAGTTTACTAAAATCATAATTTGTTTGTGCGGAGCTGAATACTCCCAGGCTGCAGGCAGCCAATGCCATGAGCCACTTCCTTTGTGTCTTCATTTTATGTGATATTTGATTATTGATTTATTGTGATTGAAACATCTTCTCCATTCTCCCGAATATCTGTAAAACGGATGTTTTCTACATCTTTGGTTACGAATAAAGGACGTCCATCCGGTTTCTCATAATAGAAATTGATGTGATGAAACGAGATATTCTTTGCATGTGAAATGTAGAAGCCTTTTGCCGGGATAGTACCGAACATCCACGGTTCAGGATATACCTTTTCTTGTTCCGGGAGTTCTCTTTTTCCATCCTCTTTTGTATATCCTCCTTTATAGTACAAGTGAATATGGTCGAAGGTAACATCTTCTATAATTCCATTAGGGATACCGCTGATAATGGAGGAATAACGAGAATCTACATCGTATGCATTGATGTGACTGATACGGATACGCTTCATGCTTCCGGCTGGAGTTCCTTCGGGGCTTCGCATACGGGCTCCCAGACGGAGAAAGATACCGGCATTGACAATGTGTCGCATGGTGATATGGCTGATTTCGATGTCTTCCAGATGCCCTCCGTCTACTGTTTCCAAAGCCAGTCCCCTGCAGTGTTCGAAAATGCAGTTGGTTACTGTAATGTTCTTGAATCCTCCGCTAGATTCTGTACCCAGTTTGATACGTCCTGTACGGTAGCCATGGTCCGGCGCCTGAGGCTCAT
>ENA-OPCI01000230-OPCI01000230.1-human-gut-metagenome-genome-assembly--contig:-NODE-230-length-38357-cov-7.985118_pt1 | contig 38357 bp, 27 predicted proteins | sample MGYA00241564_ERZ501479 | MGnify/ENA primary metagenome ERZ501479 (study PRJEB25962, sample SAMEA2042630) | human gut metagenome | biome: human gut; feature: human-associated habitat; material: faeces...
GCTGCGGCACCGGCCACAGCGTCAGCTTTGTGGGCAACGTCCATGAGGGCCCCCATGCTCTGAACGGCCGGAACACCGTCGTGTTTCAGCCGGGCATGATCGTCACCGACGAGCCGGGCGTTTACGAGGGCGGCCAGGTCGGCATCCGCATTGAGAACGAGCTGATGTGCGTCCACAAGGCCGACAACCAGTACGGCACGTTCCTGGGCTTTGAGCCGATCACGTTCGTGCCCATTGCCACCTCCCCCGTCGTGCCCGGCGTCCTCACCCGGGACGAGCTGGACTGGCTGAACGCTTACCACCGCGAGGTCTTCACCAAGCTGGCTCCCCACCTGACCGAGGAAGAGCGCGACTGGCTGGCCAAGAAGTGCGCCGCCATCGGGGCTTGACCCCTCAGGCCACGCTTTCCCGTGTCCAGCTCCCCTGTCAGGGGCGCTCAATCGCAGAAAAAAGGCGGGTGACCGCAGGGTCACTCGCCTTTTGTGTTACTGTTTGTGGGCGCGCCAGTACGCCTTTGCCTCGTCGATGGCCTTTTTGAACGGCCCGGAGGGGTAGGTGCTTTCGGCAATGTCCACGAGGAACTTGTACAGCTGGGGCCGTACCTCCTCGTACATCCCGAGCCGGGTGTAAAGATCTTTGTAATAGCGGAACATCTGCAATTTGTTCTGCACGATGGTGGCCGGGTTGATCTGGGTGTGGCAGATGCTCTGAGGGTTCTGCACATAGGAGTACCCCGGCGTGCCGATGGCGACAAACACTTCCGCGTACTGGATATACTGCATGTTGAAGACAAGGTCTTCCGCCCAGCGCACCTCGCTGGTAAAACAGATGTCGTTGCCGGTGAGCAGGATGCGGCGGTAGAGTTTGTTCCAGAGCACGCTGTAAAAATAGGAGGCAGGCTTGTCCATCAGCCGGAGCGCGAAGTGGTCTTTGTCATACACGCCCGCGGGCAGGAAGCCATATTCCCGCACTTCCGGGGGCCGGGCCACGGTCATCACGCCCAGCTCGTCCTCCAGCTTTTCCAATACCTGTTCGGGTTTGGAAGCACCTGCCGGGATGACCATTTTGTAGGGCGCGATGACCAGGTCAGCGTGGTGCTCCTCGGCAGCGGCCACCAGATGCCCGGTGTAATCCGGGTCAATGTAGTCGTCACTGTCCACAAACTGGATGTATTCGCCGGTGGCCAGTTTCAGGCCCAGGTTCCGGGTGTCCGAGACGCCGGAGTTGGCCTTGTCCACCAGAATGATGCGGGAATCCTTTTTGCGGAACTCTTCGCACACGGGCAGGCTCTGGTCTTTGGAGCCATCGTTGAGGACGATGATCTCAAGGTTCTGGTAAGTTTGGGCGCAAATGCTGCTCAGGCACCGGGCCAGATGGCTCTGGGCGTTGTAAACGGGCAGGATGATGCTGACAAGCGGCTGTTTCATGGCGGCGTCTCCTTTTTGTTGTAGTCTGGTGCTTTTCTGTTATGATACTCTCGCTGCCCGCAAAATGCAAGCGGTGCGGCACACAGCCCGGAAAGGGGGCTTTTGGAAACCATGATCTTTCACATTGCAGTGTGCAGCCCGGACCCTGTGCTGCGCGGCCGGGTGGAGCGGCAGTGTCTGGAATATTATGCCCGCCGGGCGGATGCCTGCATCGTGGAGCAGCTGCCCGGGGTGGACGCCCTGCTGGCCCGGGACGCCGAGGGGACCCGGTACGAGCTCTACCTTGTGGAGCTGACGGCGGGCAACGCCCCGGCGGGCCTGAAAGCCGCCGATACCCTGCGGCGGCACGGCGCGCGGGCCCCGCTGGCCTTTTTTGCCCACACGCCCGCCCACGCCTACAATGCCTACCGGGTGGACGCCATGCAGTACCTGCTGCTGCCGTTCCGCCCGGAGCAGTTCACCGCCCTGCTGGACCGTGCCACTGAGCCGGAGTACGGCCCGGTCATCGCGGTGTCCACGGCGGCGGGCCTGCGGGCGCTGCCCTTTGCGAACATCGAGTATCTGGAGTGTACCCACCATGTGGTGCATTTCCATCTTGCCACCGGGGAGGACGTGCCCTCCCTCTCCCTCCGGGTGCCCTTTGCGGAGGTGGCAAAGCCCCTGCTGGCGGACGACCGCTTTTTGCAGCCCCACCGCTCCTATGTGGTCAACCTGGCGGCGGCAGAGCAGCTGGCGGCAGGCGAGTTCCGGATGCGGAGCGGGGCCCGGGTGCCCATCCCCCGCGGCAAGGAAGCCGCCGTCCGAGCCCGGTTTAAAGCCTGGATGGAACAAACTCCGTAACGCCAACAAAGAAACTGGAGAGGGAAGCAAAAAACTTCCCTCTTTTTTGTTGCAAAAACAGAGAGAATTTTCCCGGAAAGTATGCTATAATTTGAAAAAACTGGAACCGACCAGAGGGAGGTGCGGACCATGGCCTGGAATCGACCTGTAAATAACCCTGTCAATGCCCCGGTGCGGGCACTGGTGCTGGCAGGCGGCGGTGCCCGCGGCAGCTATCAGGTGGGCGTATGGCGTGCCCTGACGGAGCTTGGCTGGCGGCCCGGGATTATCACGGGCACCAGTGTGGGCAGCCTGAACGGGGCCATGTTTGCGCTGGACCTCTATGAGACGGCCCGGGATATGTGGCTGACCATCCGCAGCCAGGATGTGATGGAGCTGCCGGAGCAGAACGCCGACCTCTCGGAACTCCACGCCTTTTTGCGGGACGTGGTGCGGCAGGGCGGCATGGATGTCTCCCCGCTGGAAGAGATCGTGGAGCGGGTGCTGGACGAGGACGCCCTCCGTGCTTCCCCCATCCGGCTGGGTCTGGTCACGGTGGAGCAACGGGGCCTCAAGGCCCGGGAGCTGGCGCTGGACGACATCCCCCACGGCAAAGTCAAGGATTACCTGCTGGCCTCCGCCGCCTGCTTCCCCGCCCTGCGGGCCCACATCATTGACGGCGTCTCTTACCTGGATGGCGGCTACCGGGACAACATGCCCACGGCGCTGGCCCAGAAGATGGGGGCCGACGAGCTGGTCTGCGTGGATCTGGAGGGCGTGGGCATCACCCGCCCCAACCGCACGGGCCTGCCCACCACCCTCATCAGGAGCTATTGGGAGCTGGGCGATATCCTCCACTTTGACCCCGACACGGCCCGGCGGAACATGGAGCTGGGCTACTACGATACCCGCCGGGCCATGGGCTACCTGCGGGGCTGCGCCTACGCCGTCTCCTGTGACGCGCGGAGCTGCCAGGACGCGGCGGCCTTTGCGTGGCAGTTCGGCCAGCAGCAGAAGTCCGTGCGGGAAAAATACCCCGTTACCCTGACGGCAGACCTCGCCCTGCGGCTGGCCAACCTCAAGGACGCGGAGCTGGCCCCGCTGGAAGCCGCCGCCGAGGATGTGGGCGTGGACCCCACACAGTTCTATACCACGGAGACACTGGGCAAGGCGTTTTTGGAAAAATGCGAAAAAGACCGCATTGAGAGCTTTGCCCCGCTGTTTGAGGGCAGCGGCCGCGCGGCGGATGCCGCCCGGGCCGCGTTATTGCCCAACACGTTCTTACAGGCACTGGTGTATCGTGTGCTGACGGGCCCGGTGCTGCCGGAGGTGATCGAGAAATGAAAGTTTACAAGGGAGCTTCTGCCTCGCCCGGGCTGGTACTGGGCCAGGTGAGCCGTCTGGAGCGCCATGTGGAAACGTTCAGCGATGGGCCGTTCAACCCGGAGCGGGAACAGCGGATGCTGGACGAGGCCATCCACACGGCCCAGACCGAGCTGGATTCCATGGCCGAGCGCTCGGCACCCACCGAGCAGGCCATCTTCCTGTTTCAGAGCATGATGCTGGAAGACGAGGGCATGATGAATGAAGTCCGTTTTCAGATCAAGGCGGGCGTGGGAGCCGCCGAGGCGATGGACCGGGTGGGCCGCCGCTATGCCGAGCGGCTGGCCAATATGAAAGACAACGCCTACATGCAGCTGCGGAGCGTGGATATCCTGGACGCCACCAGCCGTGTGGTCAATATTCTGGGCAACCGTCCCCGGGTCTGGATGGCGCTGGATCACCCGGTGATCCTGGCGGCAGATGTCCTCATGCCCACCGACCTGTTCAGTGTGCCCTCCGGCATGATCCTGGGACTCATCACCTCCGAGGGCAGCGGCCAGAGCCATGCCGCCATCATTGCCCGGGCCATGAACATCCCCGGCATCGTGCAGGTGGGCCAGGGTTTTCTGGACGACTGTGATGGCCGTGCCGTGATCCTGGACGCCACCAAGGGGGAGTGCATCCTGGACCCGGATGCCGCCGCCCGCCAGCAGGCGGTGACCCGCATCTGTGAGCTGCAGCGGGAGAACGAGGAGCTGAGCGCGCTCCGCGCCCTGCCCAACCGCACCCGGGATGGTGCCGCCTTTGAGCTGCTGGCCAACTGCTTTGGCCCGGAGGACATCGACACGGCCATGCAGTCTGGTGCCTGCGGCGTAGGTCTGCTGCGCAGCAGCTACATGATGCTGCCCGGCCGCATTCTGGACGAGCAGGAGCAGTATTTCTTCTACACTTCCTGCCTCGCCGCAGCCAATGGCTGCCTGGTGACGGTGCGCACCTTTGATTTTGGTGCCGACCGCACCATGGCGGACGCCTACCAGGGCCTGCAGTCCTCCAAGCTGGGCCTGCGCGGCATCCGCAACAGCCTGCGCAACCCCCGCCAGTTTGAAACGCAGATCTGCGCCCTCATGCGGGCGGCGGCCCGGGGCCCGCTGCGGGTCATGTTCCCCATGGTGACGGACGTGGAAGACTGGGACGCCGCCATGGAGGTGGTGGAGCGGTGCCGCCAGCGCCTGCGGGAGCGGGGCGTCTCGTTCAATGAGGATACCTCGTTCGGTGTTATGCTCAGTGTGCCCTCGGCCTGCCTGACGGCGGAAGAATTTGTGGCCCATGGCTGCGGCTTCTTGGTCATCGGCACCAACGACCTGACCCAGTATACCCACGCGGTGGACCGGGAGCTGGCTCCGGCGGAGCACTACTACCGCCCGGCCAGCAAAGCCATGAAAAAGCTCATCCGGATGGTGATGGACGCCGCCAAACAGGGCAATGTCCCGGTGACGATCTGCGGCCTTGCCGTGGGCAACCCGGCCAACGCCACCCAGTACCTGCAGCTGGGCCTGCGGAGTTTCTCCATGAGCCCCCAGAACCTGCTGGAGGCCAAAAAAGCCCTGCTGGAGGCCGACGCCCTCCCGGAGGAGGAAGAATTGGAATAACAAAAAGAAACCGCCCGGTCGAGCAAAATTACTCGGCTGGGCGGTTTTGCGTCGGATGGCTTACTCCAGGTTCCCCGTCAGGGTCATCACGGCGGAGAGCACCGCCAGGGGGGCGGTCTCGCAGCGGAGGATGCGGGGGCCGAGGCCGACGGTCTTGGCCCCGGCCTTGGCGGCCATTTCGGCCTCCTCGGCGGCAAAGCCGCCCTCGGCACCGGTGATGATGGCGATTTTCAGCTTTTTGCCGTCAGCGGGCTTGGCCTCCGCCAGCAGCTGGCGGAGAGGCTCGCCGCCGCACTCATAGCAGAAGAGCACGAGGTCGTACCCGGCAAGGCTGCGGCAGATCGCCCCGAAATTGGGCAGGGGCAGAGCTACATCCGGCAGCACGCCCCGGCCGCACTGCTTGGCGGCCTCAAAGGCGATGCGGTTGTAGCGCTCGTTTTTCTGCTCCTCTTTTTTGGGGGCGGCCACGCAGTAGCGGCTGAAGAACGGGATAAAGTGGGTGCAGCCCAGCTCCACGCCGTGTTTGATGATCTGTTCCAGTTTGTCCTGCTTGGGGTAGCCCGCCAGCAGGGTGACTTCCACACTGGGTTCGGCGGCGCTGGGGTAGCCCGGTTCCACGCGGAACTCCACGCACTCGTCCCCGAACCCGGTGATGGTAGCGGTGTACTCCACAGCGTTTCCGTCACATAAAATGACAGTATCGCCCTGTTTTGCCCGCATCACCCGGGCCAGGTGGTGGGCGTCGGAGCCGCGCAGCACAGCCGCGCCGTCGGCGATCTCGGTGGTAAAATAACGATGAGGCATTTTATAAACTCCCGTTGATTTGTTTTGCAGCCATTCGCAGTCAGCAGAGCTGACCCGTTCTGCCAAGGGCTCCCCTGATCGGAAAGACTCCCCCGGCCGGGGGAGGTGGCACGGAAGTGCCGAAAGGGGAGCGCCTGAGAGGTTTTACTTCTTACAAATAATGCACTCCCAGCCGCGCTTCTCTTTTACTTCCTGCACGGCAAGGCCGGCGGCTTTCAGGGCGGCCAGCACCTCGTCTTTGCGGCTGTCAATGATGCCGCTGGCAATGAAGACGCCGTTGTCGGCCATCAGGCCGGGCACGGCGGGGGCCAGGGACATGATGGCGTTTGCCACGATGTTGGCGGTGATGATGTCATATTTGCCGCTGGCCTTGTCGGAGAGGTCGCCCACCAGAACGGTGAGCTTGTCGGCCACGCCGTTGAGGGCGGCGTTCTCCCCGGCGGTACGGACGGCGACCGGGTCGATGTCCACGCCCTCGGCGCTGGCAGCGCCCAGTTTCAGGGCGGCAATGGCCAGGATGCCGCTGCCGGTGCCGATATCCAGCACCCGCTCGCCGCCCTTGACCCGCTCGTCCAGCGCTTCCAGGCAGAGGCTGGTGGTCTCGTGGCCGCCGGTGCCAAAAGCCAGGCCGGGATCCAGGATGAGCTTGACACGGTCGGTGTCATATTCCTGCCAGGAGGGCACGATGGCCAGGTGCTGGCCGATGTCCATGGGGTGGTAATATTTGCGCCAGCCGTTCTGCCAGTCCTCCTGCTCCACGCCCTCGGTCTCGGCGGTGTAGGGGATGCCTGCCGCCTCCATCCGGGCGGCGATGAGGGCCAGCGTTTCCACAGGGGAAGCGCCCGGCTCCAGATACATGTGGATGATGACCTGGTCGCGGGGCTTATCCAGCAGCTCCTGCTCAATGAGATCCACATGGGCGATCTCAGCCACCTGCTGCTCAATGTCACTGTAGTCTTCAATATAAATGCCGCCCTCGGCGATCATGGTGGCCACGGCCTCGGCGTTGTCGGCATCGGCTTTGGCCACGGTCAGGCGAATATCAGTCCATTCCATTGCGGAAAATCCTCCTGTTTTGAAAAGTGTTGTACTTATATAGGATTGTACCCGATTCCGCCCGGGGATGCAAGGTGTTTGCCGGAGAAGCCGCGAAAAGAAAAGATTTTTCAAGTGCGAGGAAAGATAAATTGGGTTTTTGCGCAAAAAATCCAAAAACTTTTGACTCCTGAACCGTCAAATAGGGACTTTTGAGGCAAAAACATGAAAATTTGATGGGAACGACTTTCTTTTTTGCTGAAAATGTGTTAAGATGATGTTACGAAATTATGGACGGCTTTCAACCAGGAGCCGCCATAACACAAACATTCTTTAAGGAGGAATGTGTCTTATGATGAAGTATCTCCAGAAATTGGGCAAGGCACTGATGCTTCCCGTCGCCGTGCTGCCGATCTGCGGCATCCTGATGGGTCTTGGTTATGCCTTTGCTCCGGGCGTTATGGGCGTTCCCGGTGCAGCAACTTCCGGCGCGGCTTACACCGTCGGCTTCCTGCTGGTCAAGGCAGGCGGCGCACTGATCGATAACATGGCATGGCTGTTCGCCATCGGCGCGGCCGTCGGCCTGGCGGATGACCACGATGGTACCGCTGGTCTGGCCGGTCTGGTCAGCTATCTGATGATGCAGCAGCTGCTGAACCCCGGTGTGGTCAGCATGGTGCGCAGCCTCGAAGAGGGCACCGCTACCTACATCGCTTTCCAGAAAGTGGCCGGCAACTCTTTCATCGGCATTCTGGCCGCTGTGGTGGGCGCAACCTGCTACAACAAGTTCAAGAGCACCCAGATGCCTGACTGGCTGGCATTCTTCTCCGGCAAGCGCTTCGTCGCCATCGCCACCGGCCTGATCTCCATCGTTGTCTCTGTCGTTCTGCTGTTCGTCTGGCCCGTCATCTTCGGCGCTCTGGTTGCCATCGGCAACGGCATCGCTGGCATGGGCGGCATCGGCGCCGGCATCTACGCTTTCCTGAACCGTCTGCTCATCCCCACCGGCCTGCACCACGCTCTGAACAACGTGTTCTGGTTCGACACCATCGGCCTGGGCGACCTGTCCCACTTCTGGGCAGGCGAGACCTCTGCTGACGTGGGCTGGAGCCTGGGTATGTACATGTCCGGCTTCTTCCCCTGCATGATGTTCGGTGTCGCCGGTGCGGCTCTGGCTATGGTCAAGACCGCTAAGAACAAGAAAGCTGCCATCGGTCTGGTTCTGTCCGCCGCCATCTGCGCTTTTGTCTGCGGCGTCACCGAGCCTTTCGAGTTCGGCTTCATGTTCCTGTGCTTCCCGCTGTACGTTGTGTACTCCGCTCTGTACGGCATCTTCACCATCATCACCTATTACTCCGGCTTCCGTGCAGGCTTCTGCTTCTCCGCAGGCGCTACCGACCTGGTGTTCTCTGCTTCCCTGCCCGCAGCCGCTAAGACTTGGATGATCATTCCTCTGGGCATCGCAGCATTCGTGGTGTTCTATGCAGTGTTCTACTTTGCCATCACCAAGTTCGACCTGAAGACCCCCGGCCGTGAGGACGAGGACGCCGAAGAGGCTGAGAAGAAGGTCGTGCTGGCCAACAACAACTACACCGAGGTCGCTGCCGGCGTGCTGAAGGCCATCGGCGGCAAGGAGAACGTCTCCAGCGTGGACTACTGCGCTACCCGTCTGCGCTTCACCATCAAGGACTACACCCAGGTGGACGAGAAGGCTGTGAAGGCTGCCGGTGCTGCCGGCGTCATCCGCCCCGATAAGAGCACCTGCCAGGTGGTCATCGGCACCAAGGTGCAGTTCGTGTACGACGAGCTGAAGAAGATGCTGTAACGCACGGCACCTGTAACAGACATATTTGCGGAAAAGCTGGTTGATTCCGCAAGAAAGCATTCCTGAGGCCGCCGGGGCCGGGTATTTGTACCCGGCCCCGGCGGTTCTTGTTTTGTCCGCTGGCGTTTTGCCGGAATTGTAGATCCTGCTGTTCTGTGGTATACTGAGAGCAGCTGAATGACCGCCGCACTGCGGGGGCCGTAAAAAAACTGGGAGGTTATTCGTATGAAGATCATTCGTGCAAAAGATTACAAGGATATGTCCCGCAAGGCAGCCAACATCATCTCCGCGCAGGTCATCATGAAACCCAACTGCGTGCTGGGCCTGGCAACGGGCGGCACCCCGGTGGGGGCCTACGCCCAGCTGGTGGAGTGGTACAACAAGGGCGACCTGGATTTCTCCGAGGTGACCACCGTGAATCTGGACGAGTACCGCGGCCTGCCCAAGGAGCACCCGGAAAGCTACTGGAGCTTTATGCACAAGAACCTGTTTGACCATGTGAACATCCGCCCCGAGGCCATTCACCTGCCCGACGGCACCAACCCCGATGCCGCTGATGCCTGCGCCAAGTACAACGGCATCATCCACAGCGTGGGAGGCATCGACCTGCAGCTGCTGGGCCTGGGCCCCAACGGCCACATCGGCTTCAACGAGCCGGGCGAGGCCTTTGAGCTGGAGACCCACTGCGTGGACCTGACCCCCGCCACCATCGAGGCCAACAAGCGCTTCTTTGACGGCAACGAGGATCTGGTGCCCAAGCAGGCATACACCATGGGCATCAAGACCATCATGCAGGCCCGCAAGGTGCTGGTGGTGGCCAACGGTCTGGCCAAGGCCAAGGCGGTCAAGGCGGTCGTCTCCGGCCCCGTGACCCCCGAGTGCCCGGGCTCCATCCTGCAGATGCACCCCGACTGCATCCTCGTGGCCGATGAGGAGGCTCTGAGCCTGTTATGATCATTCAAAATGCTCTGGTCTACACTCCCCGCCACACGTTTGAAAAGGGGAGCATCGTCATCCGGGAGGGCCGCATTGTGCCCTTTGCTGCCCCCGAGGAGGGCGAGGAAGTTCTGGACGCACAGGGCCTCTATGCCCTGCCGGGCCTCGTGGATATCCACTTCCACGGTGCCATGGGCAAGGATTTCTGTGACGGCAAGGAAGAAGCCATCCAGACGCTGGCGGATTTTGAGGCCAGCAAGGGCGTGCTGGCCATCTGCCCCGCCACCATGACATTCTCCGAAGAGATCCTGAACGGCGTCATGGATGCCGCGGCCGCTCACAAAAACGGCAAGGGTGCCGATCTTGTTGGCATCAACATGGAGGGCCCGTTTATCAGCCCCCACAAGGTGGGCGCGCAGAACCCGGAGTACCTCCACAAGGCCGATGTGGAGATGTTCCGCCGCCTGCAGAAGCGGGCGAACGGTCTCATCAAGCTGGTGGACATTGCCCCGGAGGAGCCGGGCGCGCTGGAGTTCATCAAAGAGTGCCATGGGGAGGTCCGCGTCTCGCTGGCCCACACCTGCACCGACTACGACACCGCCATTGCCGCTTTTGACGCCGGTGCCACCCACATGACCCACCTGTACAACGCCATGCCCGGCATCACCCACCGTGCCCCCGGCCCCATCATTGCGGCCATGGAGCGCGGGGCGGAAGTGGAGCTCATCACCGATAACGTCCACATCCACCCGGCGGTGGTGCGGTTCACGTTCAAGGCTTTTGGTGACGACCATGTCATCCTCGTTGCCGACAGCATGATGGCCTGCGGCCTGCCCGACGGCCAGTACAGTCTGGGCGGCCAGGCTGTGACGGTGGAGGGCCCACGGGCCACCCTGACCGAGCAGCCCGGCACCATTGCCGGCAGCGCTACCTGCCTGTACGACTGCATGAAGCGGGCCGTGCTGGAGATGGGCGTGCCGCTGGAGAGCGCTGTCCGTGCCGCCAGCGAGAACCCGGCAAAGAGCATCGGCGTGGACAATGACTACGGCAGCATTGCCGCGGGCCGCTATGGCAACATCATCCTGGCCGACCAGGAGCTCAATCTCAAAGCTGTGATCCAGAAAGGAACCCGCATCGTATGAACACCCTGACCTGGCGGCTGCTGAACGCTGAGGAACTGACCCGCGTTTACCTCAATGAGATGCGCCGGGATTTTCCCCCGACGGAGCTCAAACCCCTGAGCATGGTTTTGAACAGTGAAGCCGTTGGCGACTCCCACACCTGGGGCGTCTACGACGGCGAGACCCTCGTGGCCTATCTGCTCATGGTACGGCCCCGGGGCGCGACGGTCAGCCAGCTGGATTATTTTGCCGTGCTTCCGGCCTGCCGCGCCGCCGGTCTGGGGGCAAAGCTGCTGGCCGCCCTGCCCGGCAAAGAGGCCGGGGCCGATGCCATCCTCATTGAGGCCGAGCTGCCGGAAAAAGCCGACGACCCGGCGATGGCGGTCCGCCGTCTGGGGTTCTACGCCCGCTGCGGGGCCGTGGATACGGGCTGGACAGAAAAGCTGTTCGGGGCTTCCTGGTTCCGGGTGCTGACACTGGCCGCCCCGGGGCAGCAGCCCATGGGCGCGGAGGATGCCTGCCGCGCGCTGGCCGACTGCTACCGCCGTGTCATCGGGGAGCCCAAGTGGCGGCAGTACATCGAGCTCTACCGCCCGGACGGAACCACCGCCCAGCTGCTCTGAGCAGAACACAAAACAGAACCGCCGCCCTGTGTGGAGTGCCGCTGCACCCGCCGGAGCGGCGTTTTTTGACGCTGTATCACCACTGAAATTCGGACCGAAAAAAGGACGCTTGACACCACGCCCCAAAGTGGTAACATAAGGGCGTGACTTGTAGTTTTTGGAAAAATTCAGGAGGGATTTTTTATGGGATATGAAGTATCTCGCCGCAGCTTCCTCAAAGGCGCTGCCGCACTGGCCGTGGCAACGGCCGCATCCGGTCTGCTGACCGCCTGTGGCGGCGGCAAAGGCGATGGTTACACCATTGGTGAATATACAGTTTATCTGTCTTTGCAGAGCTATGGCTGGATGAACGAAAAGAAGAATCCTTATGGCTTTGTGATTCCGGAAGTAAACATCAAGGGCAAGAAGAGCGGATTCAACAACAAGAGCTATAAAGAGATGTTTGCACTGAAAGTCGGCGATGTAGAATTTAAGCTGGACGAGAACAAGCGTGTAAACCTCATTCAGGGCAAAACGGTTGACTGTCTGCCGAAATTTACTACCACCGACGAGACCGCATACAATGCAGCCATTTCCGGCGAGAAAACACTGGAGTTCCGGGAATTCCGATATTAGCACCGGGAGAGATGATTACAGACGAGATTATACAGTATATTCTGTATGTTAAAGAAAAAGGCTGTTCAATGCAGGGAACAGAAGACAAGAGCGTTAATAAATTAAAGGTTCTGGTATAGACAGATAATTGTGGAAGAGCCATATGAAAGTATATACAGGAAATGAGGATTATTTAATATGGAGATGTGGTTTTCAGAGCTTCATACAAGCAATGTGAAGCTTTCAATGAGAATAGAAGAACAATTGTGTTCGGTGGAGAGTGACTGTCAGAGGATTGATGTGCTTGTTTCAGATGAATTTGGTAAATTTCTTGCATTAGACGGAGAGATACTATTTTCTGAAAAAGACGAGTTTATATATGATGAGATGGTAACCCATATTCCAATGGCAGTCCACCCTGATGTAAAGAATGTATTAATAATCGGTGGAGCCGATGGCGGAGTTGCAAGAGAACTTATCAATTATAAATGTATAGAAAGAATAGATGTTGTTGAACCGGATGAAATGCTTGTTGAAGTATGTAGAAAGCATTTTCCTGAGCTTACCTGTGGACTGGATGATGACAGGGTTAATGTGTATATTCAGGATGCATTAAGATTTTTAAGAAATAAGACGGGTGATTATGACCTGATAATTAATGATGCGACAGATCCATTTGGATATACAGAAGGTTTATTCACCAAAGAATTTTATGGAAGCTGTTATAAAGCACTTAAAAGTGATGGCATTATGGTATATCAGCATGGAAGTCCGTTTTATTCAGAAGATAAAGATGAATGTGTGAAAATGCACAGAAAGGCATATCAGGCATTTCCTGTAAGCCGTGTATATCAGGCACATATACCAACTTGTTCATCAGGCTATTGGCTGTTTGGATTTGCTTCCAAGAAATATCATCCGCTTGATGATTTCAGACCGGAGGAATGGAAGAAGTTAGGTATAAAGACAAGATATTATACAACTAATCTTCACAGGGGAGCATTTATGCTTCCGGGTTATGTAGAACAGATGCTTGAAGAAGAAGAAAATGAGAAGAAAACCTGAAAAGAGTAATAGACAGTGTTTAAAAAGAAAGCGTTAAGATAATTAATAAACAGGGCTTAAAGAATGGAGGATAATTATGAGCAGAGTATTAATAATAGGTTGTGGTGGAGTTGCAACAGTGGCAATTAACAAGTGCTGTCAGAACAGTGATGTATTTACAGAGATATGTATAGCAAGCAGGACTAAAAGCAAATGTGATGCTTTAAAGGATAAATTACAGCCTGATACAAAGACAGTAATTACAACAGCAAAGGTTGATGCAGATAATGTAGAAGAACTTGTGAAGCTTATTGAAAGCTATAAACCAGAGGCAGTGCTTAACCTTGCACTTCCATATCAGGATTTAACAATAATGGATGCCTGCCTTAAGACAAAGGTGCATTATATTGATACTGCTAACTATGAAGCAGAAGATACCGAAGATCCTGAGTGGAGAGCTATATATGAAAAAAGATGTAAGGAAGAAGGTTTTTCAGCTTATTTTGATTATTCTTGGCAGTGGAATTATAAGAAGCAATTTGAAGAAGCTGGAATAATGGGACTTTTAGGAACGGGCTTTGATCCTGGTGTAACAAGTGTATTCTCAGCATATGCACTTAAACACTATTTTGATGAAATAGACACAATTGATATTCTTGACTGCAACGGCGGAGATCACGGCTATCCTTTTGCGACTAATTTTAATCCAGAGATTAATTTAAGAGAAGTATCAGCACCTGGCTCATATTGGGAAGATGGACACTGGGTAGAAGTACCAGCTATGTCTATTAAGAGAGAATATAATTTTCCACAGGTTGGAATGAAGGATATGTATCTTTTACATCACGAGGAGATAGAATCGCTTGCTAAAAACATTCCGGGAGTTAAAAGAATAAGATTTTTTATGACATTTGGACAGAGCTACCTTACACATATGAAATGTCTTGAGAATGTTGGAATGTTAAGAACTGACCCTGTAAAAGTCAATGGTGTTGAAGTTGTTCCTATACAGCTCTTAAAAGAACTTCTTCCAGATCCTGCTACACTGGGAGAAAGAACAGTAGGAAAGACTAACATTGGCTGTATATTCAGGGGAAGAAAGGATGGAAAAGAAAAGACAATATATATTTATAATGTATGTGACCATCAGGAATGTTACAGGGAAGTTGAATCACAGGCAATATCATATACAACAGGAGTTCCTGCAATGATAGGAACAATGATGGTTGTCACAGGAATGTGGAATAAAGCAGGTGTATACAATGTGGAAGAATTTGATCCTGATCCATATATGGAAGCACTTAATAAATGGGGACTTCCTTGGGTAGTTGAGGAAAATCCACAGCTTGTAGAATAGAGGATATAAGAGTTGATGACAATAGATGATATTACAACACCAGCATATATTATAGATGAGAATATTCTGGTTCATAATCTTGAAATTTTAAAATATGTTGAAGACAAAACAGGATGTAAAATATTGCTTGCACAGAAAGCATTTTCAGCATTTTATGAATATCCGTTAATTGGCAGATACATAAGTGGCACAACAGCAAGTGGATTGTATGAGGCAAGGCTTGGCAGGGAAGAGATGAATAAAGAAAATCACGTCTATGCTCCTGCTTACAAAGAAAAGGATATAGATGAACTTGTAAAAATATGTGACCATATAATATTTAATTCCATAGGGCAGCTTATGCGTTATAAGGAAAGATGTATAAGAAGCGGTATCAGCATAGGACTTAGAATTAATCCGGAAATATCTACGCAGGGTGATAATGCAATATATGACCCTTGTGCGTATGGTTCAAGGCTTGGAGTAACTATTGATATGTTAAACAAGGCAGATGAGGAAGTTCTTAATGGAGTTGAGGGACTTCATTTTCATACTCTCTGTGAGCAGAATTCAGATGCACTTGCAATTACACTTAAAGCAGTTGAAGATAAATTCGGGCATATTATGAAGAATATGAAGTGGATTAATATGGGCGGTGGACATCATATAACAAGAAAAGATTATGATATAGATACACTTATTGGCTGCGTTAATCACATAAAGAGTGAATATAATGTACAGGTGTATTTAGAGCCGGGCGAGGCTGTTGCTCTTAATGCCGGTTATCTTGTTACAGAGGTGTTAGATAAGGTTGATAATGGAATCGAAACGCTTATACTTGATGCTTCTGCCGCGTGCCATATGCCAGATGTCCTCGAAATGCCATATACACCACCACTTCGGGGGGCACAGATAATTAAAAATATCAAAGAATATAAAGATGTTACTGCTGGTAAAGATATTCAGGAAAATGAAGATATTATGAAGTATAAAGATAAAAAAGAATACAGAGAAAATGTATACAGGCTGTCTTCATATACCTGTCTTGCAGGAGATATTATAGGTGATTATAAGTTTGACAGTAAGATTAATATAGGGGACAGGCTTGTATTTGAGGATATGGCGATATACTCAATGGTAAAGAATAATACATTTAATGGAATACCACTTCCAGCTATAGCGGTAATGAAAGATAAAGAAGTGCGGGTTATTAAAGAATTTGGTTATGAAGATTTTAAGTGGAGGCTTTCGTGAGAATAACAGATACTACACCTATAGAAGATGGCTATTATATGCCGGCAGAATATGACAGGCACAAGGCTACAATTATGATATGGCCTGTAAGGACAGGCTCGTGGCCTTATAATGCTGTAGCTGCACAGAATGTATTTGTGGATATTGCACATATAATATCCAGACACGAAAAAGTGTATATATTAGCAGATGAGAAGCACTATGCACAGGCAGAAGCAAGATTTATGAAAATAAAAGACGCTGTAACAGGAGAATGTAATAAAGCCAGTGAAGATATTAAAGCTGCCTGGAATATTGAAGTAGTCTGCATCGAAACAGATGATGCGTGGGCAAGAGATGTATGTCCCACGTTTGTAAAAAACGGACATACAGGTGATGTACGTGGGATTAACTGGAAATTCAATGCGTGGGGTGGCGATTATGACGGACTTTACAAGAATTGGGAAAAGGACGATAAAGCAGCTCTGCAATTCTGTAATATGACAGGATATGATTGCTATGATGCCAATCCGTTTGTGCTTGAGGGAGGTTCTATACACAGTGATGGTGAAGGTACGGTTATAGTAACTGACAGCTGTCTTTTAAGTAAGGGAAGAAATCCAGATATGGGCAGGGAACAGATTGAGCATAATCTTAAGAAATATCTGGGGGCAAAGAAAATTATATGGATTCCATATGGAATATATAATGATGAAACTAATGAACACGTTGATAATGTGTGTGCATTTACCTCACCAGCTAATGTAGTTCTTGCGTGGACGGATAATGAGGAAGATCCTCAATATGCAATGTCTTTGGCTGATATGAAGGTGCTTGAAAGAGAAACTGATGCCAGAGGACGTAAGTTTAATGTTCATAAACTGCATATACCGGATGTCCCAGTGTGCATAACTGATAATGATTTAAAGGGTCTTGTGTTTGAAGCAGGAGAAGATATGCGTGAAGCGGGAGAGCGGCTTGCGGCCAGTTATGCTAACTTCTATATAGCCAATGATATTGTGCTTGTTCCACAGTTTGGCGATGTTAAAGATAAGCAGGCAGTAGATCTTATTCAGAATCTTATGCCAGAGTATGAGGTTATTGGTGTGTATGCAAGAGATATAATTGTTGGTGGAGGCAATATACATTGTATTACACAGCAGATACCGCAATAACAGGATATATTAAAGTGGTATATATGTTACAGATTAGTGCTGCTGGCACAATTAAGGTATAAAAAGAAGTCAAAGCGTAATAGGTTATAGATTGGTTTTAGTGTGACAGACACGGAAATGAGGTAATATGAGCAGAAAAGTAAAAGCTGCGGCAATTCAGATGCGGTGCAGTAATAATGTCGGCGATAATATAAAAAAAGCTGATGAAATGACAAGAGAAGCAGTAAAAAAGGGAGCTAATATAATTCTTCTGCCAGAATTATTTGAAAGACAGTATTTCTGTCAGGAGAGAAGATATGAATATTACGCCTATGCCAAAAGCGTAGAAGAAAATGATGCTGTCCAGCATTTTACACAGACTGCCAAGGAACTTGGAGTTGTTATAATTGTAAGTTTTTATGAAAAAAACATAAATGTGTTGTATAATACAGTTACGGTTATTGATGCTGATGGAAGCAATCTTGGAATATACAGAAAGACACATATTCCAGATGACCATTATTATCAGGAGAAATTCTATTTTACGCCGGGTAATACAGGATTTAAGGTGTTTAATACAAGGTTTGGCAATATAGGTATAGGAATATGCTGGGATCAGTGGTTTCCAGAAACAGCCAGAGCATTAGCACTAAAGGGTGCAGAGATATTATTCTATCCTACAGCTATAGGAAGCGAGCCTATACTTGAATGTGACAGTATGCCTCATTGGAGAAGGTGTATGCAGGGACACGCCGGCTGTAATCTTGTTCCTGTGGTGGCAGCTAACAGAATTGGAATAGAAACAGTAGACCCTTGCGAGGCAAATGGTGGACAGAAAAGTTCACTCAAGTTCTATGGTTCATCATTTATAACAGATAATACAGGCGAAGTCATATGTGAAGCAGGAAGAGATACAGAAGAAGTACTTGTTGCACAGTTTGATTTAGATGAATATATGACAGACAGATTATCGTGGGGATTATTCAGAGATAGAAGACCGGAAATATATAACTGAATTGGAGATAAACGTAGTGAAGAAACTTGTTATAGGTATGCTTGCCCACGTTGATGCAGGTAAGACAACATTATCTGAGAGCATATTGTATACATCGGGAGCTATAAGAAAGCTTGGAAGAGTAGATAACAAAGATGCGTTTCTTGATAATAATGATTATGAAAGACAGCGTGGAATAACGATATTTTCCAAGCAGGCAGTATTTACCTACAAAGATTTAGATGTTACATTGCTTGATACACCCGGACACGTTGATTTTTCGGCAGAGATGGAGAGAACGCTCTGGGTGCTTGATTATGCTGTTCTTGTTATTAACGGAATGGATGGGGTTCAGGGACATACAGAGACACTTTGGGGACTTTTAAAGAGATTAAAAGTCCCTGTGTTTATATTTGTCAATAAAATGGACCAGCAGGGAACAGACAGGCATAGAATATTAGAACAATTAAAGAATAAGTTATCATCAGGATGTGTGGATTTTGACAGGCTTGATTATGAAGAGCTTGCTGTGTGCAATGAAGAAGCATTAGAGCAGGTGTTAGATGAAGGCATTGTTGATGATAAGCTTATAGGAAATATGATAAGCCAAAGAGAAGTATTTCCTGTAATATTCGGCTCTGCATTAAGACTTGATGGAGTGGACAGACTTCTTGATATTATGAATAAATATTGTGAGGTATCTGAAAATGGTGATGATAAGCAGTCGGATATGTCAGCAAGAGTATATAAAATATCAAGAGATGACAAGGGTGAAAGGCTTACACACATTAAGGTTACAGGCGGAAGCCTTAAAGCTAAACAGCTTATTAATGGTGAGAAGATTAACCAGATCAGAATATATTCAGGTGAGAAGTATACTTCGGTAAATGAAGCTGTATGTGGAAGTATATGTGCAATAACAGGGCTGGAGGGCACCTATGCAGGACAGGCATTAGGCAGGGAGAATAATGATAATGCACCGGTGTTATCCCCTGTGCTTAATTATAAGATTAATCTTCCAGCAGGAACAGACCCGCTTATGATGCTTCCTAAACTTAAGATGATTGAGGAGGAAGAACCACAGCTTCACATTGAATGGAATGAGAGCTTTAAAGAAATACATGTGCAGGTTATGGGACCTGTTATGATAGAAGTCCTTCAGAATATTATTAAAGAACGTTTCGATTGTGATGTGACATTTTCTGAAGGAAGCATTGTATACAAGGAAACCATAGCTGATAAAGTTGAAGGAATCGGACATTTTGAGCCTTTAAGACATTATGCGGAGGTGCATCTTATATTAGAGCCGGGTGAAGCTGGGAGCGGTATGCAGTATGAGCTTGATTGTAGTGATGATATGCTTGCCAAGAACTGGCAGAGGCTTATATATACACATCTGTGCGAAAAGACACATAAGGGTGTGCTTACAGGTTCAGCACTTACTGATGTTAAGATAACGGTTGTTGCAGGCAGAGCACATAACAAGCATACAGAGGGCGGAGATTTCAGGCAGGCTACATACAGGGCAGTAAGAAATGGACTTATGCAGGCAGAGAGTGTACTGCTTGAGCCATTTTATGAATTCACTCTAATACTTGACAGACAGTATATAGGCAGGGCTATGACTGACTTTGAGAGAATGGGTGCACAGTTTGAGATTAACGATAATGGTGATGAAGCAGTAATAAAGGGTGCTGGTCCTGTTGCCACTGTTGGTAACTATCAGGCAGAGGTTAATGCGTACACTAGGGGAAAGGGAGTATTAAGACTTAAAATGTCTGGCTACAGACCTTGTCATAATACAGATGAGGTTATTGAACAAATCGGATATGAAGCCGAGAGAGATACAAGAAATCCAGCAGATTCAGTATTCTGTGCGCACGGTTCAGGTTTTAATGTGCCTTGGTATGAAGTCAAAGATTATGCACACGTTGACAGCGTGCTTAATCCAGTGGAAACTAATGAAAATGTAGTTCTCACACCAAAAGAAGCAGCAAGAACGGTATCTGATGAATGGATTGGAACAGATGAAGTTGACAGAATACTGGCACAGACGTACTTTGCTAACAGCAGGGGTGATAATGAAAGACGTAAGATGTCTAAAAGAAAAGCCTCTGATGAAATGGGAAGATATGTAACAGCCTCTGGCAGTGGAAGCTATAATAATGGACAGTATAAAGCTTCGCAGTCTAAGAAGCAGACAAATTCAATATCGTATCTTCTTGTAGACGGCTATAATATAATACACGCGTGGAGCGAGCTTGAGGAATTGTCAAGAATTAATATGGACAGTGCAAGGGATAAGCTTCTTGATATAATGTGCAATTATCAGGGTATGAAGAAGTGTGAGCTTATCGTTGTATTTGATGCTTACAGGGTATCAGGACATCATGAAGAATATATGGACTATCATAATATTCACGTTGTATACACGAAAGAGGCAGAAACGGCAGACCATTATATAGAAAAGTTTGCACATGAGAATGGAAAGAAATATAATATAACAGTTGCTACATCAGATGGACTTGAGCAGGTTATTATCCGTGGAGCAGGCTGTCTTTTGTATTCAGCAAGAGAATTTGAGAAAGAGGTAAAAGCTATGGAGGAGCATATCCGCAGCGATTACCTTAACAGGACATATTAATTAATGGAAATCGAGGTTATGGATTATGAGTACATTATGGGTTATAGGAGATTCAACAGTAAGCAGTTTTGAGGATAAATACTACTATCCAAGATATGGTTATGGAACAATGCTTGATAAGTACCTTAATGATAATGTCAAGGTTGTCAACATTGCATTATCTGGCAGAAGCAGTAAGAGTTATCTTTCAGAGCCTGAATATAATACGCTTATTAATGGAATGAAGCAGGGTGATTATCTTTTAATAGGTTTTGGACACAATGATGAAAAGACAGAGAAGGAAAGATATACAAGTCCTGTTGGTGACTATATGACAGAAGGAACATTTGCTAATACTTTATATGTTAATTATATCAGGAAAGCAAGGAATGCAGGCTGTTATCCTATACTTTGTACTCCTATTGTAAGAAGAAGTGCATCTGGCGAATGGAAAGCCACAGAACTTCATATTACACAGGATGTTGCACAGTATAAAGGCGGAGATTATGCACTTGCAGTAAGAGAATTAGGAAAAGCCGTTGGCGTTCCGGTTATAGATATGACACAGCTTACCAGGGATGAATATGAAAAGTTAGGATCTGATAATACAATATATCTTCATGCGTGGCCATCTAATAATAAGCTGAGCGTTGATAATACACATACTAACATATGGGGAGCAAGGGTTAATGCTTATATGATAATGTCAGCAGTGAAAGAACTTAATATAAGTGGTCTGTCGGAAAATGTAGTGAACATTGATAACAACCCATTAGATTATAAAGAAAAGTTTCTTGTATCTAATAAAGATTATGTTCCAGTTGTATTCAGCGATAAGCTTCCAGACAGCAGATTGTTTAAGGATTATGGAGAGTACAAGGCGGCTGTATTTGGTGATGTATTAGGAGAAGTTGATGATACAGACTTTACTCTTGGAACAGATGCTAATGGAGATATGAACATAGCTGTCAGAAATAACAGAGGCAAGATATCTGCTGTAACAGACGGCATTGCTATGTATTATAAAAAAGTTGATATAACAGAGCATTTTACTCTTACAGCAACAGTTAAGGTCAATAAAATATTTGCTAATGATCAGGTATCTTTCGGGCTTATGGTAAGAGATGACTGCTATATTGATAAGAATATGCCTGACATACTAGGAGATTATGTTGCCGCCGCACCATTATTTATAACAAGAGGTGAGAAGGCGACAGCTACATTTGCAAGACGAAGTGGACAGCTTGTGCTTGGAAAAGATACGAATGAGGTTATAAAAGAAGGTGGGGAGTATGAGCTTATGCTTTCATCTTCTTCTGACGGATATGCGGCTAAGTTTGGAAAGGGTGATGTTATTACAGGCGGATATGATTTTAAGCTTACTGCAATTGACCCGGCTCACGTATATGTAGGAATGTTTGTATCAAGAAATGCAGATGTTATATTTTCTAATATTAAATATACAAAGAATGAATAAAATGTTATAATAAATCTAACAAAATATAGAACATAGAAGAAGGCTGTGTTTCATATATTAAACAGGATTGTGTTAATTGAATATTGGACTGGGGGTATGCTTATGAGAATAACATTTTTAGGAGCAGATCACGAGGTGACAGGAAGCTGCCATTATCTACAGGTGGCAGACAAGAACATTTTAATTGATTGCGGAATGGAGCAGGGCAATGATGTGTATGAGAATCAGGAGCTTCCAATTCCAGCGTGTGATGTTGATTATGTGCTTCTTACCCACGCACATATTGACCATTCAGGACTTATTCCACTTCTTTATGTGAATGGTTTCAGGGGAAAGATATACTGTACAGAGGCGACAGTACAGCTATGTGACATAATGTTAAGAGATAGTGCACATATACAGATGTTTGAAGCTGAGTGGCGTAACAGAAAGGCTAAGCGTTCTAATGGCACTTTAAAGGAATTTATTCCATTATATGATGCAAAAGCAGTATATGAGGTTATGAAGCAGTTCGTTGGTCTTGAATATGAGAAGATTGTAAAGATTGATGATAATGTGAGCATAAGATTAAGAGATGTAGGACATCTGCTTGGTTCTGCCAGTATTGAAGTATGGGCATCAGAAGATACACCAGAGGGCAGGGTTGAAAGAAAGCTTGTATTCTCTGGAGATATAGGCAATGTTCATAAGCCGATAACCAAGGACCCTGCAACAGTTGCAGATGCAGATTATGTTGTTATGGAGTCAACTTATGGCAACAGAAGTCATAATGGAACACCTGATTATGTGGCTGAGCTTGTCAAAGTATTCAAGCGTACATTTGACAGAGGCGGTAATGTTGTTATACCATCATTTGCGGTTGGAAGAACACAGGAGCTTTTATATCATATAAGAAAGATAAAAGCGGATGGACTTATGGACAGGGATTTTGATGTGTATGTCGACAGCCCTCTTGCAATTGAAGCTACAGAGGTGTTTAGTAAGAATGTAGAGCAGTGCTTTGATGAAGATGCGATTGAACTTGTAAGACAGGGGATTAATCCTTTATCTTTTCCGGGGCTTAAATATGCCATATCAAGTGAAGAGTCCAAGATGATTAATTTTGATACTAATCCTAAGGTAATCATATCAGCATCTGGTATGTGTGAGGCCGGACGAATAAGACATCATTTAAAGCACAATCTGTGGAGACCAGAGTGTACGATACTTTTTGTAGGTTATCAGGCCAATGGTACAACAGGACGAATTATTGTTGACGGAATTGACGAGATTAAGTTATTTGGTGAGCCAATTCAGGTAAAAGCAGAGATTGCACAGCTTCCGGGTTCAAGCGGACACGCTGATAAAGACGGTCTGATTCATTGGGTGAATGCATTTACCAATAAGCCAAGAAAGGTATTCGTTGTACACGGTGAGGACAGTGTGTGTGAAGAATTTACACAATGTCTTAAAGAAGAATATGGTTTTGATGCGTATGCTCCATATACCGGCACTTCATTTGACCTGATTACAGGACAGATGATTGCTGAGGGCAATAAGGAGAAGAAGAGCAGAAGAACAACAGTTAATAAGCGTAATAAGAGCGTATTTGACAGGCTTGTTGCGGCTGGTAAGAGACTTATGAGTGTTATTGCACACAATGAGGGCGGTGCGAATAAGGATCTTGCGAAGTTTACAGACCAGATTAATTCACTTTGCGATAAATGGGACAGATAAGAGAATAATTTAAGATGAAATAATTATAAATATAATAATAGTAAATTATTATTAATAATATAATTATATATAATTTAAGCGATTAGATAAGAATGGAGATTATTATGAAAAAAATGCTTTTTGTATTCAATCCTAATTCTGGTAAGGCTCAGATTAAGAATTCTTTGTTAAAGATTATTCAGATATTCTCCAATGCGGACTATGAGGTTACTGTGTATCCTACGAAAGCAGCACTGGACGGATTTGAGAGAGTTAAAGCTGATGAAGGACGATATGATGTTATTGTATGCAGTGGCGGCGATGGTACTCTTAATGAGATTGTCAGTGCTGTAGCAGGATATAGTACAGTTAAACCACCGATAGGTTATATTCCAAGCGGTTCTACTAATGATTTTGCCAGGAGTCTTGGAATACCGTCAGATAAGATCAGGGCTGCTTGCAATATAATCAATGGTGAAAGCTTTCCATGCGATATAGGAATTGCCAATGACCATAAATATTTTAATTATGTGGCAGCTTTTGGTGCATTTACAGATGTTGCCTACGAAACACCGCAGGATCTTAAGAATGTGTTAGGTCATCAGGCGTATGTTATTGAGGGTGTTAAGAGATTATCTAATCTTAAGGCTTGCAGAATGAAGATTAAGAGCGATGAACTTAATGTGGAAGATTCATTTATATATGGAATGGTTAGCAACGCAAGCTCAATAGGCGGAATGAAAGGCCTTATAGCAGAAGGAGTTGATTATCAGGACGGAATGTTTGAAGTTACCCTTATAAGGGAGATTAAGAATCCTATGGATTTACAGGCAATAGTTAATGCTTTTATAACACAGAAGATAGATGACTGCGATATGGTATATACATTTAAGACCAAGGATATAACATTTGAGTCAAAGGAAGAAGTTAAGTGGACACTTGACGGAGAATTTGGAGGCATACATAATAATGTCAACTTAAAAGTCTGCCAGAAAGCGGTGGATTTCATAGTTAAGAAAAGAAGGAAAAAAGAAGAAAAAGATTTATTAAATTAATAAGCGGATTGATAAAGTTAATTAAATTAATAATTGTTTGTAAAAAATATGTCGAAATATTAAATAATTAAAGTGATAAAAGCTATCAGCAAGGGTATATGGCTTTTATCACTTTATTTTTTTACAACTTTAGTTTTAAGGGCAGAAAATGGAACTTAAAAGATAAACAATTTAGACACAATTTTAAATTTTATGATAAAGTGATGTTGGAATATGGGCTGATAGAAAGATGACTTGATATATAAAATGTATTAATATGTTTGCGTATAATATATTTTAAGTGCTGATTCAATGAAATAGTCAGATAATAATGTATTAAATTACAAATAATTGAATAATCTGATAATTTAACCAAATAAAAAGTTTACAAGATAAAAAAATAGGAGTATATTAAGCACAAGAAAAACAAGTCTACCACATTTGTGGGTTAAATCAGACGATTGTTAATTATACAAATCATACGATAAGACTTGCATTACAGATTATATATGAAAGGATGAGCAGACTATGGAAAATCAAAATAATCAGCCTGGACTTTACAGCCCACAGTTTGAACACGATAACTGTGGCATCGGTGCAGTTGTAAGCATCAAGGGAGTAAAGACACATCAGACAGTATCAGACGCATTAAGCATCGTTGAGAACCTCGAACACAGAGCAGGTAAAGATGCAGAGGGAAAGACTGGTGATGGTGTAGGTATCCTTCTTCAAATATCACATAAATTCTTTAAGAAAGCAGTTAAACCTCTTGGAATTAAGATTGGTGAGGAAAGAGAGTATGGTGTAGGTATGTTCTTCTTCCCACAGGACGAACTTGCAAGAAACCGTGCTAAGAAGATGTTTGAAATCATCGTTGAAAAAGAAGGTCTTGAGTTCTTAGGCTGGAGAGAAGTTCCAACATTTCCTAATGTACTTGGTAAAAAGGCAGTTGACTGTATGCCATACATTATGCAGGGCTTTGTAAAGAAACCTAAGGATGTTAATAAGGGAATTGACTTTGATAGAAAGCTTTATGTTGCAAGACGTGTATTCGAGCAGACAGCAGAAGATACATATGTCTGTTCGCTTTCAAGCAGAACTATTGTATACAAGGGTATGTTCCTTGTTGGACAGTTAAGAACATTCTTTAAGGATCTTGTAGATGAAGATTATGAGTCAGCTATTGCACTTGTTCATTCAAGATTTTCAACTAACACTAACCCAAGCTGGGAACGTGCTCATCCTAATAGATTTATTGTTCATAATGGTGAGATTAATACAATCAAAGGTAACGCAGATAGAATGTTATCAAGAGAAGAAACTATGGTTTCTCCATATCTTGAAGATGAAATGTCTAAGATAACACCAGTTGTTAATACTAACGGTTCAGATTCAGCTATGTTAGATAATACTCTTGAATTCTTTGTAATGAATGGTATGCCACTTCCACTTGCTGTTATGATTACAATTCCAGAGCCTTGGAGCAATAATAAAGCTATGGAGCAGGAGAAGAAAGACTTCTACCAGTATTATGCAACAATGATGGAGCCTTGGGACGGACCTGCTTCAATCCTCTTCTCAGATGGAGATATTATGGGAGCAGTTCTTGATAGAAATGGTCTTCGTCCTTCAAGATACTATATTACTAATGATGGTTATCTTATTCTTTCATCAGAAGTAGGTGCACTTCCAATAGATGAGAGTAGAATTAAAGTTAAGGACAGACTTCATCCAGGAAAAATGCTTCTTGTAGATACAGTTAAGGGAGAGCTTATTGATGATGACAAGCTTAAAGAGCAGTATGCAACTAAGCAGCCTTATGGTGAATGGCTTGATAACAATCTTATAAATCTTTGTGATTTAAAGATTCCTAACAAGAAAGTTCCAACACATACTAAGAAAGAAAGAGCAAGATTACAGAAAGCTTTCGGTTATACATATGAAGATTTCAGAACATCAATACTTCCAATGGCACTTAATGGAGCAGAGTCAATTGGAGCTATGGGTATAGATACACCACTTGCGGTGCTTTCTAACAGACACCAGCCTTTATTTAACTATTTTAAGCAGTTATTTGCACAGGTTACTAATCCACCTATTGATTCGATAAGAGAAAAGATTGTAACTTCAACTACTGTATATCTTGGTAAAGATGGAAATGTGCTTGAGGAAAAGCCAGAGAACTGTAAGAACTTAAAGATTAACAATCCTATTCTTACTAATACAGATCTTTTAAAGATTAAGAATATGAAAGTTGAAGGCTTTAAGGTAGAGACAATTCCTATTACATATTATAAGAATACATCAATTGAAAAGGCTATTGACCATATATTCGTAGAGGTTGACAGGGCACACAGAGAAGGTGCTAACATCATTATCCTTTCAGACAGGGGTGTTGATGAGAATCACGTTGCAATTCCATCACTTCTTGCAGTAGGTGCTGTACAGCATTACCTTGTACAGACTAAGAAGAGAACAAGTATGGCAGTTATACTTGAAAGTGGTGAGCCAAGAGATGTACATCATTTTGCAACACTTTTAGGATATGGTGCATCAGCTATCAACCCATATCTTGCACAGGAGAGCATACAGGAGCTTATCGACCTTAATATGCTTGACAAGGATTACTATGCAGCAGTCGATGACTACAACAATGCTATTATAAGTGGTATTGTTAAGATTGCAGCTAAAATGGGTATTTCAACAATCCAGTCATATCAGGGTGCTAAGATATTTGAGGCAATTGGTATTAACTCAGATGTAATTAATAAGTACTTCACTGGTACTGTATCAAGAATTGAAGGAATCGGACTTAAGGATATTCAGGAAGATGTGGAAACACTTCATTCTAAGGCATTTGATCCACTTGGACTTTCAACAGATACAACTCTTGACAGTGAGGGCGCTCATAAGATGAGAAGTGGAAAAGAAGAACATCTTTACAATCCACAGACAATACATCTTTTACAGCTTGCAGCACGTACAGGTGATTATAATACATTTAAGGAATATACAGCTCTTGTTAATAAAGAAGAGGGCGTTAAGAACTTAAGAGGACTTATGGATATCAAGTTCCCTAAGAAGGGAATAAATATAGATCAGGTAGAGAGTGTTGATTCTATCGTTAAGAGATTTAAGACCGGTGCCATGTCATACGGTTCCATCTCTAAGGAAGCACACGAGACTATGGCTATTGCTATGAATATGCTTCACGGCAAGTCTAACTCAGGTGAAGGTGGAGAAGATGAAGACAGACTTACAGTAGGTGCTGACGGACTTAACAGATGTTCAGCTATCAAGCAGGTAGCTTCAGGACGTTTTGGTGTTACAAGCAAGTATCTTGTAAGTGCTAAGGAAATCCAGATTAAGATGGCACAGGGTGCTAAGCCAGGTGAAGGTGGACATCTTCCAGGAAAGAAGGTATATCCTTGGATTGCAAAGACACGTCTTTCAACACCAGGTGTATCACTTATATCACCACCACCTCATCACGACATTTATTCTATCGAAGATTTAGCACAGCTTATATATGATTTAAAGAATGCCAACAAGAATGCAAGAATATCAGTTAAGCTTGTATCAGAAGCAGGTGTTGGTACTATAGCTTCTGGTGTTGCCAAGGCAGGTGCACAGGTTATCCTTATATCAGGTTATGATGGAGGTACTGGTGCAGCTCCAAGAAGTTCTATACATAATGCAGGACTTCCTTGGGAATTAGGACTTGCAGAAGCTCATCAGACACTTACAATGAACGGACTTCGTAATAAGGTTATAATCGAGACAGATGGTAAGCTTATGAGCGGACGTGATGTTGCAATAGCAGCTATGCTTGGTGCAGAAGAATTCGGTTTTGCAACAGCTCCACTTGTAACAATGGGCTGTGTAATGATGAGAGTATGTAACCTTGATACTTGTCCAGTTGGTATTGCTACACAGAATCCTGAGCTTAGAAAGAGATTTGCAGGCAAGCCTGAATATGTTGTCAACTTTATGAGATTTATCGCACAGGAGCTTCGTGAATATATGGCAAAGCTTGGTGTTAAGACTGTTGATGAACTTGTAGGAAGAACAGATTTCCTTGAAGCAAGAGAAGATGTAGAGGGAAGCGGAAGAGCTTCAAAGGTTGACCTTTCTAATATACTTAACAATCCTTATGTTAAGGAAGCTTCTTCAATTAAGTATGATAAGAAGAATGTATATGACTTTGAACTTGAGAAGACAGTAGATGAGAAGATTCTTATTAAGAAGCTTTCGGATGCTATGGATAAGAAGCAGAAGAGAAGTGTTGAGGTTGATGTAACTAATACAGATAGAGCATTAGGAACACTTCTTGGTGCAGAGATAACAAGAAGATTTGGTGAGAGCCTTGCAGAAGATACTTATACAGTTAAATGTACAGGTGCTGGCGGACAGAGCTTCGGTGCATTTATCCCTAAGGGACTTACACTTGAACTTGTCGGTGACAGCAACGATTACTTCGGAAAAGGTCTTTCAGGTGGTAAGCTTATTGTATATCCACCAACAGGTGTATCTTATAAGGAAGATGAGAATATCATCATCGGTAACGTAGCACTCTATGGAGCAACAAGTGGCAAGGCATTTATCAATGGTGTAGCAGGTGAGAGATTCTGTGTACGTAACTCTGGTGCAACAGCAGTTGTTGAAGGTACTGGCGACCATGGTTGTGAATATATGACAGGCGGAAGGGTTGTTGTACTTGGTAGAACTGGTAAGAACTTCGCAGCAGGTATGAGCGGCGGTGTTGCATATGTTCTTGATGATGACACAACACTTTATAAGAGAGTCAACAAGCAGCTTGTATCACTTGAACCTGTAACTAACAAGTATGATGTACTTGAACTTAAGCAGATGATTACAGAACACGTTGCTTATACTAATTCTAAGAAGGGTAAAGAAGTGTTAGACAACTTTGGCGAATATCTTCCTAAGTTTAAGAAGATTATGCCACATGATTATAAGAAGATGCTTAATATGATTGTTCAGATGGAAGAAAAAGGTCTTAGCAGTGAACAGGCTCAGATTGAAGCATTTTATGCAGCAACTAAGTAAGATAGAAATGTACAATAACAGATATGTATTAGCAGATTATAAGTCTGCTGGTACATATTTGTGAAAATGTGTATTTGAAAGGAGATAATCATGGGAAAACCAACTGGATTTTTAGAATATGAACGTGTGGAAGCTAAAGCAGTTTCACCAAAAGAAAGAATAAAGAATTTTAATGAATTTCATACACCACTTTCAGAAGCTGAGCAGAGATGCCAGAGTGCCCGCTGTATGGATTGTGGCGTGCCATTCTGCCAGTCAGGTATGAATATAAAAGGAATGACAAGTGGCTGTCCTCTTAACAACCTTATTCCTGAATGGAATGACCTTGTATACACGGGCAACTGGGAGCAGGCTTATAACAGATTACATAAGACAAGCAATTTTCCTGAATTTACAAGCCGTGTATGTCCTGCACTTTGCGAGAAGGCTTGTACCTGTGGACTTAATGGTGATCCAGTATGTACTAAGGAAAATGAGATGGCTATAATTGAGCATGCATATGCCAATGGACTTGCTGGTCCTAAGCCACCTAAGGCAAGAACAGGAAAGAGAATTGCTGTAATAGGTTCAGGCCCTTCAGGACTTGCAGTAGCAGACCAGTTAAACCAGAGAGGTCATCTTGTGACAGTATATGAAAGAGCTGACAGGGTAGGCGGTCTTTTAAGATACGGAATACCTAATATGAAGCTTGAAAAGCATATAATTGACAGAAAGATAGATGTTATGAAGGAAGAAGGAATTGAATTCATAACAGAAGCTAATATTGGACAGAATATTAAAGCTAAGAAGATAATGGAAGATTATGATGCTGTTGTGCTTGCTGTAGGTGCTTCTAATCCTAGAGATATCAATGCACCTGGAAGAGATGCCAATGGAATACATTTTGCAGTAGATTTCCTCGCAGCTACAACTAAGAGTCTTCTTGATTCAGATCTTACAGATGGAAGGTATATAAGTGCCAAAGATAAGAATGTTATTGTAATTGGCGGTGGTGATACAGGTAATGACTGTGTCGGAACTTGTATAAGACACGGCTGTAAGTCGGTAACACAGCTTGAAATGATGCCAAAAGCACCAGATGTAAGAAGAGATACTAATCCTTGGCCACAGTGGCCTTTAGTCTGCAAGACTGATTATGGTCAGGAAGAAGCTATAGCAGTATTTGGACACGACCCAAGAATATATACAACAACAGTTAAGGAATTTAAGAAGGATAAGAAGGGCAATCTTGAAAAGGTTGTAACTGTCCAGCTTGAATCTAGGGTTGATGAGAAGACAGGAAGAAGAATGATGGTTCCGGTTGAGGGAACAGAAAAAGAACTTCCTTGTGAGCTTGTTCTTATAGCTGCTGGTTTCCTTGGAACACAGAAGTATCTTACAGATGCATTTGGTGTTGAGGTTAATGAGAGAACTAACATAAAGACAGATGTAGACAAGTTCGCTACTAATGTAGCAGGAGTATTCGCTGCCGGCGACTGCCACACAGGCCAGTCACTTGTTGTAAAGGCTATCAGACAGGGCAGGGACTGCGCTAGGGAAGTTGATAAGTATCTTATGGGATATACTAATCTGTAATTCTTAGTCTGTAAGTAAAGATTACATTTTATAAAACTATTAAAATAAGTAAGAAGCCCGCAAAGACTAGCGTATGGTCTTTGTGGGCTTTTTGAAGTGAAGTTGTATTGCTATATGTGGGATTTTTTCGTATACTTAATATTGTTTAAATTAAAGCCTGTAATTCGATATATAATTAAATTTATATATTGCAGGGATGAGTGTTGTTCAGGTTATTGGACTAAACTGCGGGTTTGGATACCAGTAATGGAATATGAATAAATAAATAGAAAGGTCAGAGATATATGAAGAACAAAGTAAATGGAATATTCAGAAAAGTATGCAATATACTTGAATGGATAATATCGGCAATTCTTGTGGTTGTCGTTGCAGTTATGTGTGTGAGGTTTGTGTTTGATCTTGGCGGAATGTTTGATAGTGCACCAGTGGAATTCTTTGAAACTTTTGTTGCAGATATAATGACGCTGGCGGTTGGAGTTGAGCTTATTAAGATGTTATCACAGCATACGCCGGCAACAGTTGTTGAAGTGCTTATGTTTGCAATAGCAAGGGAGATGGTTACACATCATGATTCGGCACTTAACACAGCATTAGGTGTATTATCTATATGTGTGTTATTTGCTACAAGAAAGTTCTTCTTCTGCAAGAATGATTATGATGATAATAATGCAAAGGAAGAAGTTGATGCCAAGGACGAAATATTAAAATAAACATAAATAAATATAAATTATAAAAAATATATTGGCAAATTAATACCTGATGTGATACAATTCATTAGTATGTACATTGTACGAATAGAAAAGAGACTTCATATATATATTTAAGGAGGAATTATTAACAATGAGTTTTAAAGTTGAGAATATGGAAGAAAAGAATATGGTCAAGCTTGTAATCGAGGCTACAGCTGAAGAATTCGAAGCAGGTCTTAATACAGCTTTTAATAAGAATAAGAATAAGATTAGTGTTCCTGGTTTCAGAAAAGGCAAGGCTCCAAGAAAGATGGTAGAAAAGCTTTACGGAACAGAAATCTTCTACGAAGATGCAGCTAATGCAATTATTCCTGATGCTTATGCTAAGGCAGCAGATGAAAGCGAATTAGAGATAGTTTCACAGCCTAAGATTAATGTAGTTCAGATTGAAGCTGGAAAGCCTTTCATATTTGAAGCTGTTGTAGCTGTTAAGCCAGAAGTAGAACTTGGACAGTACAAGGGTGTAGAAGTAGAGAAGTGTGATACAGAAGTTACAGATGCTGATGTTGAAGAAGAATTAAAGAAGGTTCAGGATAAGAATTCAAGAGTTGTTACTGTTGAAGACAGAGCTGTTAAAAATGGCGATATGACAACAATTGACTTTGAAGGATTTGTTGATGGTGTAGCATTTGAAGGCGGTAAGGGTGAGAACTATCCACTTACAATCGGTTCACATTCATTCATTGATAATTTCGAAGAGCAGATTATAGGTATGAACATTGGTGATGAGAAAGAAATCAACGTAACATTCCCAGAAGAATACCACGCTGAAGAATTAAAGGGTAAGCCAGCTATGTTCAAGGTAAAGGTTAACGAGATTAAGGAAAAGGTTCTTCCAGAACTTGATGATGATTTCGCTCAGGACGTATCTGACTTTGATACACTTGCAGAATACAAGGATGATTTAAAGAAGACAATAGCAGAACGTAAGGCTAACGAAGCTAAGGCTAAGAAGGAAGACGAAGCAATCGCTAAGATTATCGAATCTTCTAAGATGGATATTCCAGAAGCTATGGTTAACACACAGGTTAACAGAATGTTAGAAGATTTCGCTCAGAGATTACAGATGCAGGGATTATCAGTAGAACAGTACTTCCAGTATACAGGTGTAACTGCTGAGAAGATTATCGAAGATATGAAGCCAGAAGCAGTTAAGAGAATTCAGTCAAGACTTGTTCTTGAAGCAGTTGTTAAGGCAGAAGGTCTTACAGCTTCAGAAGAAGAATTCCAGGATGAGCTTAACAAGATGGCTGAGCAGTACAAGATGGAAATCGAAAAAGTTAAAGAATTTATGGGTGAATACGAAGAAAAGCAGATTAAGGAAGATATCGCAATCCAGAAGGCTGTTGATGTTATCGTTAACTCAGTAGTAGAAAAGTAATTAATACTTAATATACGAAAGCAATATATACGGATTTAAGTGCAGGCTGCCTGTGTGCTACGGCATATAAGCAGCTATTGCCTGTCTGTATGCAGAATTTGTGTCAGTGCGCACTTGACACAGGTTTATATGCGCAATATGTTATATAATCTGTGCGCAGAAATGAGGATTAAGATGAGTTTTGTACCTTATGTCATTGAACAGAACAGCCGTGGAGAAAGATCTTATGATATTTATTCACGTTTGTTAAAAGACAGAATTATTTTTTTAGGTGAAGAGGTTACAGATGTGTCTGCAAATCTTGTGGTTGCGCAGATGTTATTCCTTGAAGCAGAAGATCCAAGCAAGGATATACATTTTTATATTAACAGCCCAGGTGGTTCTGTGTCTGCAGGTTTTGCAATATATGATACTATGCAGTACATTAAGTGCGATGTGTCTACAATCTGCATTGGTATGGCAGCTAGTATGGGAGCATTTCTTCTTTCAGGCGGAACTAAAGGCAAAAGACTTGCTCTTCCTAATGCTGAGATTATGATTCATCAGCCATCAGGTGGTGCAAGAGGACAGGAAACAGAGATCAGAATAGTTGCAGAGAACATTTTAAAGACAAGAAACAAATTGAATGAAATACTTGCAGCTAATACAGGTAAATCAGTAGAAGAAATCTCTCGAGATACAGAACGTGATAATTATATGACTGCACAGGAAGCTGTTGCATATGGTTTGATTGATAGTGTTGTTGAAAAGAGATAGTTGCTTAACGGGACTGTAGCTTTTCGCACAGTCCCGTTTTTTAAGACAATAATACAGTGGGTACATTTGTTAATCAGGTGTATAAAGCTGTTATAGTAATTGTGGAGGAAGTATGGCAGGCAGAAATGTAGATGAAAAGCTAAGATGCTCATTCTGTAATAAAACACAGGATCAGGTTAAGAAGCTTATAGCTGGCCCTAATGGGGCATATATATGTGATGAGTGTGTAGGAATATGTGCTGACATTCTTGACGAAGAATTTGAAAATGAGGAAGATATTCAGGAAGATGCTGAGGGTATGAATATCAACCTTTTAAAACCTAAAGAAATTAAAGAATTTCTTGATGATTATGTGATTGGACAGGATGAGGCCAAAAAGGTATTATCAGTTGCTGTATATAATCATTACAAGAGAATATTATCAGCCAAAGATGTCGATGTAGAGCTTCAGAAGAGTAATATTCTTATGTTAGGACCTACAGGTTCAGGTAAGACATTTCTTGCCCAGAATCTTGCAAGGCTTCTTAATGTACCATTTGCAATTGCAGATGCTACAACACTTACAGAAGCAGGTTATGTAGGTGAGGATGTAGAGAACATTTTATTAAAGCTTATTCAGGCGGCTGATTATGATGTTGAAAAGGCACAATATGGAATTATCTATATTGATGAGATAGATAAGATAACTAAGAAGTCGGAAAATGTATCTATAACAAGAGATGTATCCGGCGAGGGCGTACAGCAGGCACTTCTTAAGATATTAGAGGGAACTGTTGCTTCTGTTCCACCACAGGGAGGAAGAAAGCACCCACAGCAGGAGCTTATTCCGATTGATACAACTAACATTCTCTTTATATGTGGTGGTGCTTTTGACGGACTTGAGAAGATTATAGAAGCAAGAATGGATCAGAGTACAATCGGATTTAATTCACAGATTAAAGATAAGACAGCAACTGAAGATGTTGGAGAGATGTTCCATAAGGCACTTCCACAGGATCTTATTAAGTTCGGTCTTATTCCTGAATTTGTAGGAAGAGTACCTGTTGTTGTTGCACTTGATTCATTAGATGAGGAGTCACTTGTAAGAATTCTTAGAGAACCTAAGAATGCTATACTTAAGCAGTATAAGGCATTATTAAGCCTTGATGAAGTGGATCTGGAATTCGATGATGATGCAGTTAAGGCTATTGCACATAAGAGTTTTGAAAGGAAGACTGGAGCAAGAGGATTACGTTCTATATTAGAAGCTGTTATGAACGAAGTTATGTATGAAGTGCCATCTGATGAAACGATAGCAAGATGTACAATAACTAAGGATGCAGTTATGGGAACAGGAAAGCCTGTTATAGAGTATAGAACTGATGAAGTTAAGAAAGCACAATAAATATGAATATGATTACAATACCAGTAATTGCGTTAAGAAGTATGACCGTGTTACCCGACATGGTCATACATTTTGATATAAGCAGAAAAATATCAATTAAAGCAGTAGAAGCTGCTATGGAAAATGATGAGAAGGTGCTGCTGTTGACACAGACCGACTCAGCAGTTAAAAGTCCTACAGCTAAAGATTTATATATGACAGGAACTATAGCTTCTGTTAAGCGGGTTATAAGAATGCCTAATAAGTTAGTAAGAGTGCAGGTTGAGGGACTTAAGAAGGCTGTAGCCGCAGACATTAATACTGAGGGTGATTACATATATGCAGATGTACAGGAGTGCAGTACATTTATAGAAGAAACGGATAAAGTATCAGATAAAGCTATTGTCATTGGAATGAATGAATTATTAAGACAATATGCGGCTGCTAATCCAAGATATAATAAGGAGATGCTTAATCACTGGCTGGCGATTGACAATGCCAGAGAACTTATGAGCAGTGTAATCTGTGATTTTCCTATGGAATATACTGACCGTCAGAAGTTCCTTGAGATGAATAATATACTTGATATGTATGAATATATTGCAGGGATACTTATAGAGCTGACGCAAGCGTATAGTATTAAAGAAGAAATATCTGGTAAAGTCAGGGCTAAAGTAGATGAGAACCAGAGAGAATATATATTAAAAGAACAGCTTGAAATTCTTAATAAGGAGCTTGGGCAGGATGAATATTCTGAAACTAATGAATTAGAAGAAAAGATAGATAAGCTTAATGCTTCTGATGAAGTAAAGGATAAGCTTCATAAGGAGGTAAAAAGGCTTAAGAACTTATCTAAGGGTTCATCAGAGGTCAATGTTGAAAGAACATATATTGAGAATTGTCTTGAACTTCCTTGGAATAATATGTCAGAGGATAACAATGATATTATTAATGCAAGAAAAGTGCTTGATAATGACCATTATGGAATGAAAGATATTAAAGACAGAATAATAGAGGCACTTGCTGTAAGAAATATAACTTCTAATACAGATGCTCCGATATTATGTCTTGCAGGACCTCCGGGAACAGGAAAGACTTCAATAGCACGTTCGGTGGCGGCTGCCCTTAATAAAGAATATGTAAGGATATGTCTTGGCGGAGTAAAAGATGAAGCAGAGATAAGAGGACATAGAAAGACATATGTCGGTGCAATGCCGGGAAGAATAATAGAGGGTTTAAAGAAGGCAGGAACAGCCAATCCATTAATGCTTCTTGATGAAATTGATAAGGTGAGCAATGATTATAAATCAGATACAGCCTCGGCTCTTCTGGAAGTGTTAGACAGCGAGCAGAATTCACATTTTACGGATCATTATATAGAAATGCCTGTAGATTTATCTAAGGTATTATTTATAGCAACGGCTAATGATTTATCAACACTCAGCAGACCGCTGCTTGACAGAATGGAGATTATAGAAGTATCTGGCTATAGTGTTAATGAGAAGCTTCATATAGCAAAGGAACACCTTGTTGGCAAGCAGCTTCGTAAGAACGGGCTTGCCACATCACTTTTAAAGATATCAGACTCAGCATTAAAGCATATAATTCTTGGTTACACTAAAGAGTCAGGTGTGAGGGAGCTTGAAAGACAGATTGCCAAAATATGCAGAAAAGCAGTAACCAAGCTGTATGAGGCAGGAGTTTTTAATGCTGATGGCACAAGAAACAAAGAAGTCAAGGTGTGCATAAGAATAACGGACAAGAATTTGACTGATTATCTTGGCAATGTTAAATATAAGACTGACAAAGCATACAAGAAGCCACAGGTAGGAATTGTAAGAGGACTTGCCTGGACAAGCGTTGGTGGTGAAACTCTTGAAATAGAAGTTAATGCAATGCCGGGAAGTGATGATTTGAGGCTCACAGGCAATATGGGAGATGTTATGAAAGAGTCTGCTATGATTGCGTATTCTTATGTGAGAACTATTACTGAGAGTGGAAAATATAAAGTTGATATGAAGTATTTTGATGAACATATGCTTCATCTTCATATACCAGAAGGAGCAGTTCCTAAAGATGGTCCATCAGCAGGAGTGACAATGACAACGGCTATGTTGTCGGCAGTTACAGGTATACCGGTAAGACCAGATGTCGCTATGACAGGCGAGGTGACTCTTAGAGGAAGGGTACTTGCAATAGGCGGGCTTAAGGAAAAGCTTCTTGCGGCCAAGCTTGCTGGTATGAAGAAAGTGCTTGTGCCAGAAGAAAATGTATCTGATGTAGAAGAGTTAGATGCAGAGATAACTGACGGCTTAGAACTTGTATATGTAAAGGATATGTCAGAGGTTCTTAATAATGCACTTGTATTATAGAGCATAGAAATGAGGATAAATATGGTAATTAAAAAGGTTAATCTTGATATAGTAATAGGTGTGACAAGTGCTATACCAGATACAGAGTTTCCAGAGGTAGCATTTGCGGGCAAATCAAATGTTGGTAAGTCATCTTTGATTAATGCTCTTATGAATAGAAAATCATATGCAAGAACATCGTCACAGCCTGGTAAGACACAGACTATTAATTTCTACAATATTAATGATGCGATGTATCTTGTTGACCTTCCGGGATATGGCTATGCTAATGCCAGTCCTGCGGTAAAGGCAAAATGGGGTAAGATGATAGAGAAATATTTAAGACAGTCTGCTAATCTAAAGCAG
>ENA-OPCI01000310-OPCI01000310.1-human-gut-metagenome-genome-assembly--contig:-NODE-310-length-33763-cov-3.963718_pt1 | contig 33763 bp, 30 predicted proteins | sample MGYA00241564_ERZ501479 | MGnify/ENA primary metagenome ERZ501479 (study PRJEB25962, sample SAMEA2042630) | human gut metagenome | biome: human gut; feature: human-associated habitat; material: faeces...
CCGTAGAGCCGATAAAATAAGGCTTTGCGGACATTTAAGAAGATATAAAAAGATAGTCAAAAAGACATATATAATTTTAATTAAATAAACGATACTGTCTCTGTTAATGCTTTTCTGCTGTTATGATTAGGGAGAGGAGTAGTTGTTTTGTCAGCAACACCAATATCAAGAAGCATTAATATTTCCTCATCTTCTGGTAAATTAAAAGCTTTTGCCAGTTCATCAGGATTAAAGAAGTTAATCCAGCAGCTGTCAACACCTTCATTGTATGCAGCTAACATAAGATGGGTTGCAACGATAGTTGCGTCTTCTATTCCAGAGTTTCTTTTTTCTCCCGGATAAGTGAACACATTATTTTTATTAAAAGCAACAATTAGGACTGTGGGTGCGTTATATCGGCAAGGCGTTAACTTATCAATAGTTTCTAATGCACTTTCAGACTGTACAACATATATATGCTGTTCCTGAAAATTCTTTGCTGTAGGCGCTACTCTTCCGGCTTCCAAGATAGCATCTAATTTATCTTTTCCTATTTGTTCGCTGCTAAATTTTTTACATGAATATCTGTTTTTAATTACATCTGAAAATTCCATAAATAACCCTTCCTTTCAGTGAATTTTATCTACGCTAATTATATCACTTATACAATAAAATCCCGCACTGTAATTATATTAAGTAATCATCATCTATCATTTGTTTATATTCTGAAAAGTCACCATCATTAAAATTATATCTGTATCTCACATCTTCATCGTCTACCACGCATCGAAGTATCATTGTATCATCTTCTATGTACAGATAATTTTCCGGATTCAAATAATTCTGTTTTAAAATTGCCTCAGATAAACGATATGCAATTACTGTTGAAACTTCAAAAATCTCTGAATTGGCTCCTTCTATTTCTGCTTATCATTCTTAATACTGTTTTATTTATCATGTCTTATTATCCTCCTTAAATCTTTTTCATCCAGTTATTCAGCCATTCTTCTGTGTTATTAATGTGCATGCCAACAATAATCACATATCCATATTTTTTTGCCATATCATGAAGATACTGTACACAATATTTATACAACTCCTGACTCATGCTTTTGTATGTGGTGTGTCTGCTCTGCAAAAGCCTGAAATGTTCTATTAGAATAACATTATATTTATTATGCCCATTGTCATCTGATAAAAGTTCAACATCTCTATCATCTATAGCTTTAAAATGAATATTATCACATTGTGACTTAAATAATTTTAGAGCCTCATCACATATTTCATCAAAACTTCTTTCATCATTTTCTTTATCAGGTGAAAAAGCCTGTTCATACATATGTGTTTCTATTCTTTGTAATATATTGTTATGCACATCCTTACCAACCTGCCTATGAAAAATACTTATAATACCATTAAAGCTTCTGACATAAATAATCTTTTAGCTAAGTCAGAAAAGAAAGAAAATGAACTTGTCATTCCTACTTTTCTGCAGTCAAGAATGAAAAAATAGGGGGTTCCCCTATTTTTCCATTCTCTAACCTGCTTTAATTTTCAACATTTCCCAGCTCTGCCCGAAACATCAGTCTTCTCGTTCCCCTGATATTCTCAAACTGGATTTCATATGTCTGTGTAACCTTATCGACCTTAACAATCTCGCCAGTTCCAAATACCTTATGTCTGACTTTATCTCCAACCTCAAATACGGCCTTTGGCAGCATCTGCTCAGTCACACCTCTGATTAATACTCTGCTGTTGTTGATACAGTCAAGAAGATTAGTATCAATGTCACTTAAAAATGCTGATGGTCTTGCAGCGAAACGGCCATCTTTCTTTCTATAAGTGCTGAGGTAAAGCATATTCTTCGCCCTTGTCATCGCAACATACAATAATCTTCTTTCCTCTTCATATTCGTCTTCATTACGAAGCCTGCTGCTTGGAAATTGTCCTTCAACGAGTCCTGGTACAAATACTGTATCAAACTCAAGTCCTTTTGCTGTATGAATTGTCATTACTTTTACAACATTATACTCTCCGTCCTCATCTTGCGCTGAAAATAATGCAAAATGGCTTAACAGATCAGCCAGCTCAACCTTCTCCTGATTATCTTCCTCCAATGCCGTAATAGTCCTGATAAGCTCTGACACATTATCAAGTCTGGTCTGGTCGATATCCTGCTCCAATGCCTGACGATATCCCATATCAAGACATTTGTTTACTATATCAGTACAGGTATAAGCAACATATGTATCATGCAATTCACTGATTGCATTGTAATATTCTATAACATTTTTCTGTGTTATATCGCCATCTTCAATCTGCTTTCCAAGTGCCTTGAAAAGACTGCAGTTGTTCTGTGCCGCTGCATTTTTAAGCTTCTCAACAGACTTCTTACCAAAGCCCCTTCTCGGTCTGGATATAGTATACATCAAATCCATGTCCGTAAGACTGTACACCATTCTCATGTATGAAAGCACCGTTCTTATCTCTTCGCTTTCATAGAATTTTGCACCGCTTAGTATCTTGTAAGGAACTTTTCTTTTTATAAATGCTTCCTCTAACGACCTTGTCTGTGAAGCAGCCCGCACCAATATAGTATGGTCGCTGTACTTCATATTCTTAGCGACATTATCAAGAATAGTATCAGCTATCCACAAAGACTCATTCTTCTCGGTGTCAGTTGCATTAAATACCGGCTTATGGCCATCTGGTCTGTTAGAAATCATCTGCTTTTCAAGCCTGTTCTGATTAGCAGATATAAGTGACTTAGCCACATTTACAATTTGAGGAGTACTCCTGAAATTCTCAGTAAGTGAATAATCCTGCACATTTTCATGTGTTTTGTCAAAATTAATCATGTATTCAGGGTCAGAACCGCGCCATGTATATATATTCTGGTCGTCATCACCTACCACAAACAGATTCTGATACAAACCACTTAGAATGTGAAGCAGCATGTCCTGTTTCATATTAACATCCTGATACTCATCGCACAGTACATACTGACATTTTTCCTGCCAGCGAATCCGCACATCTTCATTCCTGTTTAAAATATATAAAGTGAAATTAATAAGGTCTTCAAAGTCCAGAGCATAATTGTCACACTGTCTTTTAAGATAATTATAGAAAACCTTTTTATCCACATTTTTCTCGCTGGAAGCCCTTCTTTTAAGCTCTGTCTTATCAACGCCTGCCATAAGCTCAACATAGGACATATCCTGCTTGGTTATGTCTATATCACTCATTATCTTCTTCGCAGTATTGTCTTTGAGCGATATTCCCATATCCTCTGCCACGTCCTTAATCATCTCCAGCTCTGCCTTCTTATCAAGAATCGTGAATGTCTTGGGAAATGTCAGCCTGTGAATCTCCTCTTTAAGAAACATGTTACAATATCCGTGAAATGTTCCTGTAAAACAGTTGGCGTTATCACCAACAATATTCCTTAATCTATGCTTCATCTGCGAAGCTGCCTTGTTTGTAAATGTAAGCGCCACAATAGATGATGGCTCAACGAACAGTTCTGTTATAAGATATGCTATTCTATATGTAAGTACAAATGTTTTTCCCGAACCTGGAACTGACGCAACCCTTATGTTGCCTTCTGTCTGTGTTATTGCCTCTGTCTGTTCCTTCGTTGCTCTTTCTGGTATGTTCATAGTCCTCTTTACCTGTAAATATTTAGTATACCTTTGGTATCTCTCCTTCAATTCCATACATTTGTTTAAATGTATCTATATCTCCAGTATGCTTAATCAGCATTATCTCCTCTATCTTACCGGTATGGATATCCTGAAATCCAGCAACCTGCTCACCTGTGCATATGCTTGTTTTCAGTACCGGTTTCTTATTCATTTTATCATAGGATTGTGTGTGTTTCTTTTTAAATATGCTCATCATTTATAACTCCAAAGTCTGCCTGCTTGTATATATGGTGGTCACTCTGATGTTAAAAGTGACCACTTGTGACCACCTAGTGAACACTTAATCATAAAAGTGACCACATACTAGTCACTCTGATGTTAAAAGTAATTACTAATTTTTCTATTTTTTTGTTTTATAAAGAGTATTATTTCTTTCTCCTACTTTTTCTATCAAACCTGCTTTCATCATTTTATCTATTAGCTTTCTTGCTCCAGTTCTGGATTTATAATTACAGATTTCCACTACTTTCTGCATAGAAATACTTCCATTCTCCCCAATGTAAGCAAGTATCTTATCTTCTTTTGGCATAGCTTTTGCAGTATCTGTTTCGCTATTATCCGTTGAATTCCTTATATCTGCTGCCCCCGGAATATATACCACCTGTCCAACTTCGAGTTTTAATGTTACTCTGTCATTACGCTCTGAAAAATCAAATTCCGGCTTTTTCCAGTTTTGTTCTGCCCATGCTGTCATAATCTTATCGACACCACTTCCAGCACGCTCACCAACATTAACAAATCCAAACATTTTTAAAATATTAGGGTTTCGTGGATCACTATTACCACCCGCATAAAACTCCTCTTTTGTTACCCTGATAGTTCCGGGATTGGAAATGCTAAGTTCCTTTCCATTTTTGACAACAATGATTCCCCGTCTTCCATAATAATTTGCATGTGCCAGTGCATTTGCCAATGCCTCTTCCAACGCATCATGCACATCCACTCTGTCTACCCGGTATCCATCTCTTCTATTGGCAAATGGAACAGCTACTTCATCGTCTATTCTTGTACGCACTTTACAGAAAAAGTCGTATATATTACCGCTCCAATCGCCCTCATTAGAATGTGTACGGAACAACCAACGCACGGCTTTATCATCACATTCCTCACGATAATCCAGAAAATAATTAGGAAAAACTTCAGTAATATGATAAGCTTCTCCAAAAAATAATAATCCTGCTATCGTTGGCGATAATGTTCCCATCTTATTCTTCGCCGCTGCTCTTAATTTCATAAGGAACTCATCATTTTCAAGTGCATTCCATGGATGTCCACTATGAAGCTGCTCAAATACAATTCGATAGCCCTTTATTGTATCCTGATTCAAAACATCCAATCCAAACTCATCCAATACTTCCACATCTCCAGATACATCTCTCTGATCTGCAAACATAGCCCTGACTGCCTCTTCAGTACAGAGAAAATCTCCTTCGTAATCTCTTTTATAAGTGCCTTTCATTGGATCAGTTCCAATATAAACCGGCTTATCATGCCTATCTGCTGCCGGTATATCAATTTTAAGTATCTTTTTATCTTCCACATCTATAACCTGCACATGATGATTCAATAGTATATTTTTTGATATCTTATTTCTATCATTTAGGGTGCTCCAGAAATCCTTCTGATATTTAATAATCTGCTTATCTGTCAATCCCTCAATCGTAAAGGAATCCCTATGCTCCCTAATTCCAAGCAGAATAGTGCCTCCATTGGTATTAGCAAAAGATGAATATGTCTCCCATATACTCTCAGGAAGTCCACCATTAGCCAGCTTACACTCTCGTTCATAATCTTCGCAAAGGTTCAATTTATTTAATATCTCCTGCTTCATCTTTTACCCCCTAACACAATTCAAATTGTTCTAAAACTGATATCTGCTCTTTATTATCCCAAACGTGCTATCGAACATTTATTTGTTTTTATTATACACTATTTTTATGTATACACAAACATCAATGTAAATAATATTACAATATATGTACCTATTATGGGATATATAATATTTTTTTACACATCATTAAAAAACGCAGGTTTCCAAGCCACACCAAAACATTTGGTGATGTGCTCATCCTCCTGCGTCATACACATTATACATCCTTTATTGTTTCCCTTAACCTATCTATATTATGCGCTTTTCGCTTAAGAAAAAACAGCCGTATAAAATAAAAGCCCAGAGAAGTTTTTTCTTCCCCGAGTTCTTATTTTATTCAGTTTAAGTCATTGATAATCATTATATAAATTTTGCAACAACCTCAAGCTCTTTTCTCTTAGGTCTTTCAGGTGGCTCCTGTCCCCTGTAGCCAACAGCAATAACAGACACAACATTTTCACTGTCTGGAATATTAAGCAATTCTCTTAACGCCTCACCATCTCTAATGCCCATTACCAGAGTATCAAGCCCCAGTTCAGCAGCTTTAAGAAGCAGATTATCATTCTGCAGACCAAGGTCATAATAGCCCCAGCCGTCACCAGCCTCATTAACCTGACTGCCTGTATTCTTATCAAAGCCGACCATTCCCTTTACAAATGTTGTGACTATATATGCACCTGCTCCATCCGAATTAGCCTGATTAAATTCCGGAAGACATTTTTCTCTAAGTTCTTTTACCGCATTTTCAGATAAGACACAGTAATATCTTGATGTCTGCAGATTCTTCCATGAAGGTGCATATGACGCATCCTTTATAAGTTCCTCAAGCTGCTCCTTAGTAACCTTTCTCTCTGGATTATAATTTCTTATGCTTCTTCTTTTCTCCATTACTGCCTGTAATTCCATATGTATACCTCTTTTCTATGATTATAGTTACTAATGTTTCCGCTCAATATGCATAGTCTGGTAATTCCGCTGTGCTAATCATTTAAGCCGCGGCATTAGCATTTATCGTATCAATAACCTTCTTTATTCCCATCCACACTGTCATATCTGTAAAGATATCTACTATACTTCCATAATCAGTAAATGGAGATTCCTGCAATACTGAAAAATCTTTCATCATTCCGTTATGGACAATATATTCTACTATCTGATTGACAAAATATATCTGCCTGCTATCAAGATTAGTATTTGTCAGATATTCTGAAAATGCTTCTTTTGCTGCATTCATATCCAGCCCAACAATCTCACGGACAAATTCACCCAGAGGTTTAGTTCCAACCTCATGCTCATAATCGGTCTTTGTCCCAACTTCTTCCCACAGGATATTCTCTAATGCCTTCACATCGTCTGATGTCAGCGGCTTGTTGGACCTGAGCTTTGCAATAACGATATTATCCTGATGCTGTCTGATATAATACTCAGCCTTAGCTTTGTAATTCTTCAATTCATCATTCTCTAACTCTGACTCTTTCCATTCCGTTGAAAGTAACTCATCTGTGAAATTAGTCTCATATTTCTGTATAGGACCACGAGGCAGATATTTCATTAATGAACGAAGTCTTTGTCTGATTTCTTCAAAATCATTAATATCTGCATTATCAACATAATCAGTATTAAGAATCTTATTAATAATATCTGACTGTGCCTGAATCTCCGGAATATTGGCTACGCCTGCAACGCCTGCTGTTTTCTTTAATAAATCGTTGCGTGCCCTTGAATATTTATTTCCTAATAAATGTGCCAGCTCAATACCATACATAAGTGCATCAAATCTGACTGCACTCACTTCATCTTCTTCTGGTAATATAAGCGGTGCAACTTCCTCTCTTACAATTAAAGTATCCTCATATGTAAGTGTCTGATAATTAGATTCTACTGAATATAATTCAACATATTTTAAATGTTGTTTTACCGCAAAATTATCTCTCGGAAGCTCTTTTACTTTCTCACTCATCTGTTTTACTAATGCATTTCTATACATTATCAGTCTGTCATTCTGATACTTAATATCCTGAAGTTTATATGATATTTCGAATTTCAGATTAAATACTGCACCCTGAAGTGCAATCATATTAGCTGTAGCTTTTCCTTTGTTCATACGGAAAAATTCGAAATTACCGCAGAAATCAAATATATAAAACTTATCCTTATCTTCTCCATCCAAAAGACTGGGACAAAGTCTTGTACCTCTTCCTATCATCTGCCAGAATTTGGCTTTACTCATAACCTTCTTAAAGAACACAAGATTAACTACCTCTGGAACATCTATTCCTGTATCAAGCATATCAACAGATATGGCTATCTGAGGCATCTTCTTTGCATCAGAAAATTCATCAATTGCACTCTGTGCATAAGTCATATAATTATCAATAACCTTTGCATAATCTGGTAAATGTGGATATTCTTTATTAAATATCTCTAATATCTTCTCTGCATGATCATGATTCTTGGCAAATATAATTGTCTTTCCAAGCTTCTGTCCATAGTCAATCTTAATGCCCTCAGTCATTAAAATATTTAGCACTTTTTTAATTGTATCTTCGTTAAATATCCATGTATTCAAAGCTGATGAACCAATTGCCTCTGGCAGTCTTCCATTTTCATCTTCAAATGTTTCCTCATACTCTTCTCTATCTTCCTCTGACAATTCATCATATACAATTCCCTGCTCAATGAATTTTAACTTAGATTCAACCGAAACATAATCTACCAGATAACCATCTTTAACTGCCTGTGCCAAATCATATCCATATGTAGGTACTCCTTTTTCCAACTCAAATACTTCATAAGTATTTTTATCAATTTCATCTTTAGGCGTGGCCGTAAGACCTACAAGCGGAGCATCAAAATATGTAAAAATATCTTTATATTTATTATAAATTGACCTGTGTGCTTCATCACATATAACAAGATCAAAATGCCCGCATGTAAACAGCTTGCCATTATCGTCATTAATTGTGTCTATACAATTAATCATTGTCTGATATGTAGAAAATACACAATGTGCGGAATAATTATCTTTCTCCTCTACAAGATTAGTGCATGACAGATTAGGAAGCATATTTACAAAACTTCTCTTTGCCTGTGTTACTAATGAATTCCTGTCTGCAAGAAAAAGAATATTCTTAACCCATCCTGCTTTTAATAAAACATCACACAATGCAATTACTGTTCTTGTTTTTCCTGAACCTGTTGCCATAACAAGCAGAGCCTTCCGGCGGTTCTTTTCATCAAAACTATTGCATACTGCTTTAATTGCTGATTCCTGATAATATCGTCCAGCAATATTCTTATCTATCGTTATATGTTTAAGACTTGTCCTCATGGTCAACAGATTGAACCATTTCTCCAAATCTCTTTTTGAATAAATAACTGAACATTTTCTTTCCGGATACTGTCCATCAATAATATGTGTTTCAAAGCCATTTGTGAGAAAAATCACTGGCCTTCTTTTATATTTTCTCTCCAATATATCTGCATATAATTTAGCCTGCTGGCGTCCTTTCGAAACATCTACACAGGTTCTCTTAGCCTCAATAACAGCCAGTGGACGGTGCATGTCATCATAGAGAACATAATCTGCATATCCAGTCTCTGATTTATTAGGCATTCCATCAAGTTCAACTTCATTAAGCCAGTCTTTGCCCTCTGTCCATCCAGCATCAACAAGCATAGCATCAATATACAATTTTCTTGTCTTATATTCAGATAAATCGAGTGGCTTAGGCACATATGTCTGTTGCTGCTCACGCCTGCGTGCAGACAATTCCTCTTTAAGTGAAGCATTTTCTTCTATTAACTTCTTAAGGTCAACTTCCTGCTGTACTGTCTTTTCCTGTATCTTGGCAAGTTCTTCATTAACAGTATCAGCTGCTGCTTTTGAAGCCTTAACTTTTTCTATTCTTGCATTAATAAGATTCTTATCAAATGTGTGTTCTTCATATCCAGCAGAATAACAACATGCTATAAAATCTATAAATATAAACAGATTTTCAAGACAAAGCATAGCTTCATCTCTTCCTAACTTCTTGGTACCATGTGCTACATTATTCCCGCATCTGCGGATATACTCCATTCTTCTTAATATATCCGAACCCACTATCTGTCTGTATTCATCCGTATTCATCAGACTATACAGATTATCCTGATAAGGCATCTCCAAGGCAGAGTCAACTGAATACATCCACTTTATTGCAAACTCCATTGCCCTTCGGCTGTTAATAATACTAGCCTCCGGATCCATAAGAATTATTCTCTCGGCAGAAATAGCCACATTTGCAAAGCCTGAAAACTTAGGGTTTTTTTTTAGATAATCAAAATTAGTAACCATTCCTTATCCCCCTGACCCGTTCTATTTATTGCATTATATCATAATATAAACTCAATGAAACGCAAAAATCTGCTTTCTGGAATTATAGCTGTTTGGTTGAAATCCTGTTTGAATGAATTTTTTGCTTAAAATTTTGTTGGTTTCCTATAAATTAAGAAATGTCTTTTTCCTTATAGGCTTATTCTGACTTTTTTCTCATGTATCATCATATTTTCTAATATAAATTCCTATAAATCACCTTAATATTTTCATTTTATATGTTTATTTTCGACTATCATTATAGTCAAGTGCTGTTTTCGTCCTATAAATATTTTAAAAATGCGACTACTTATAGGTATCACGATGTTATTGTTTTCCCAAAATTCCGTGTGAAATGGCTTCAAAAGGATTTCATGAATTTTGATTTGTCGACTTGGTGGACGAAATCACAATACTCCTTTTGTAACTCCAATGGCGGACATATAAACTTCACAGCTTTTACTTCGCTCATAGATGGCATATTGGGAATTCCACTTCCTCTGCTAAAGCCAAAAAGTATATTTTGAATTTCTTCTCCTCTAAATTGCTGGATAAAAAAAGTATTCATCATAATATGAGGATTAAGTGATAACTTTAACAATGCTTGATTTATAATGCCTTCTTTAGCTCCTTCAGGCACCTCTGCTATACGCCCCAATGTTACGCCTGAACAACTAATAATCAAATCGCCCGGAATAACCTTAAACCCAATCATATCCTCATATTTTTCTTGTGTAATATAGTATTTGGCATAATCAAAATCATTGTGAATAGCATGTCTTTGCTCGTATACTAGATAACCTTCATCAACAAAATCATCTTTCTTAAGAGCACCTCCAAATGGTCCCCTTTTTATTGAATTCTTGTCATTTCTCACAATTTCAGGCAATGTTTTCATCTCAAATTTGCCATCATGAATGCTGCCAAACATCTCGACAAATCGGGCTTTAATAAGTTCGTCTAATTTTTGAAGTTCCTGCTGTCGCGAAGAAATTACACATTCTATTCTTCCCAGAATATTCACTATTTCTTTCTGCCTATCCAAAGTATCTAAGTTGAACTCTTCCTTTTTATAATCTTTAAAATAGATATGTGGTATAGTCGCACCTGTAAAATATTTTTCTAAGTGCATATATTTCACAACATAGCAAAGATATTCCGGCAACACATTTTCTTTTGGTAATAAATACTGCATAGTACCAATCACCGAAGACTCTGCTGGATACAAAGAAGTTCGACCAATACCTGCCCCATCTTTTACAACAGCAACATATGGTTGATCTTGATGATAGAAATCGACATTCCCTATATACCCTGCAGCTCCATAAATTGGATACTCCCCAGTTTTATCTATAACATCTGATTGCTTGAGGTTTGATGAACCTCTTACGCAAACATCTTCAAGTTTTGCTCTCATCTACATCATCCCTACAAATCCGAATTGACTAAAAATTCAACTCATATATTTCTGATGGGATGATTTTACATTTGCCTGATTTACCATAGCATACTGCATAGTCGTGTCAATTTGTGAATGTCCCAGTATTTTCTGTACCTGCTCTATTGGCATTCCTTTATCTATTGCTCTGGTAGCCATCGTCCTTCGAAACTTGTGAGGATGTATTCTTTCCAAATTTAATTTTCTTCCCAAAGAGCGCAAGCGAATTTCCACACCGCTGATTTTTAACCGATTGTATGGATAATCCAAGGTAACAAAAAGTGCCTCATTATTGTCTTGCCTTTCTTCCATATATCTTTTTAAGTGTACTTTTGCTTTTGCATCAAAATACACACGGCGTTCCTTATTTCCTTTTCCATAGACAACACATTCTCTGCCTTCCAGATCAATATCATCAATATTCAGATTGACTAATTCCCCAACTCTTATTCCTGTCGAATACAACAGATCAATTATTGCCAGATCACGACTTTCCGTACAATAATCTCTAAGTTTTTCAATTCCCTCATCAGATATTACGCTTTTTACTACTGTTTTGGTTTTTATTTTATGAATGCGCTTCATCGGACTTTTTAAAATGTAATCCTCTTCCTCCAACCATGAAAAGAAACTAGATATATTTCTGCGAATATTATCTACAGTCACATTTGTACAATGACTGTTTTCCTGATACTCAGATAAATAGGCTCTGATTTCTTCTGTCGTTATCTTTCGAATCGGAACATTCATTTTCGAAAACATATGTAGTATTGTAGTTTGATAATACTGTATCGTTCTTCCAGAACATCCTTCAATTTTTTTTGCATCCAAAAACATCTGAAGGAAATCATTATTTGCCACATTGGACTTCTCTATTTTGTTTTCAGCAAACGTATCCAACATAATCTCCTGTAATTTTTTCATCTGTGCAATTGTCAGATAGGCAGACATTTCGTTAAGTACTTTTACAATTTTTTCTTCCATGCTGGTCATCTCCTTTTGTACCAGCATCCTTCATCCATTTTACTTAAAGCATTTTATTTTCTCTATATGATTCGTATATGTATGATGGATTTTCATAATATACGCTGCTATTATAATCATCTATTTTTGTGCTGATAAAGGATCTATACACTTTTATCAACGCATCAATCACTTCTATTCTTTCATTTTCAGATACCTGCTTGATCAGTCTTTTATATACTTTTCCAATATCCCAATATGTCGGAATAGCATACTTACATTCTCCAACATTATCAAACTGTCCTTCCTGAATATTACACTTTTCAATGAATTCATCGCTTACACTATCTATATTTTCACAGTGAAATACGTCTGCATACTCGTAAATTCTTTCAAGATTTTTCTTTCCTAATGCATTTACCACATCAATACGTGTATTCTTTGTTTTTCGTGCAACATAATCAATCAAACTGCAGGTATAAAAAAGATCATTATCTTTTTTGTTTTCTCTTCCTTCACCGACCATTAAAACACCTCGCAATTTCTATATTCCAGGCATTGCAATGCTATATCTGTACAAAAAGCAATCTGATGGGTTGGATACCTGAATTTTGCCAACACCCAAAACTGCTCTCGCGTAATTACACCATCCATATAATCGGATACATAGTTATAAATCTGATCATCTGCCATAGCTCCAATCACAATATCATAGGTATGACTCTTTCCGCTTCGACAAGCAATTATGAAATCCAACCATTCTTCGGACATATCTTTGAATTCTTTAATGTTCAGTTTTTCTTTAACCCGTACATCATAAATAGAAACTACTTTTGTATCATAGCGTCTCGCCCAGCGTTCAGCCTGTTCTTTAATTACTGTACAATAAAAGCCTGTTCCGAAGTCTTTCGTATTGCGTCCTTTTCGTATTTCCGGCTTTTCTACGGCTTGATAGCCACCATGATATACTGTCATCATTCCCATTCGCAACACTCCTTATCCAAAATACTGCTGCATCAAACTATCAAATAATAATTGTGTTTTTTCCAATGCCTTTTGTACTGCAACTTTTGATTTGTCGACTTGTTTGACAAAATCTGCAAATTGATTTTGAAGTTCAATTGGCGGAACTATAATATTTAATTTCTTGGTCATAGAAATAGACATGTAAGCTACTGTTGATCCAGCTTGAAGCGCATCAATTTGCTTTCTAAAACCTGGCATTTCAAATAAATATGAAATATATAAAGCGGTTATTCTTCTGTCATAATTCGACAGCCACGTAATCATTCCATCTTGAAAATAAAATTCATCATCAGATTGTACAATATAACATCTTCCTAAAGTACCTCTTGCCGTCAAAAGAATATCTCCAGGCCTTGGCACTAAGCCTTGTTCTTTTAATTCAGCAAATTTTTCTATCGGAATATATGAATCGCACTTTTTGCTTCCCGTATCAATCCTGTTTACTAAATCTGATATTCTAAGAAAAGGAGCACCTTCCATACTCTGTTCATTTTGATATATACGCTTGCTTGAGCCAACCTCGCACAAGTGCTCCATTTTATCAATATCCCAACTTTTCTCATTATTGTCAGGATCTCCAAAGAGTTCGACAAATCGGGCTTTGATGAGTTCATCTAGTTTTTCTAATTCTTCTTTTCGAGCCTCAATAACTCTTTCTAATCGACTGAGTGTATCTGCAATTTTATCCTGTTTAGTTAGTTCTGGAACATCTAATTCAAGTTTATTCAATTCCTTAGCTGAAAGATGCTTTACTGTTACAAAAGCAGTTCTTTGCTCTATCTCTTTTAATGATTTTAACATAGCAAAGCGAAGATATTCTTCATTTGTGCCTACCTTTGTCGTCAACTTACAAACTCTCTGATTTAGTAATGCTCCTGAACATTTCCATCTTGCTATATTGAACTCTCCATCCATTCCTATAAGCAGGTCACCTTCTGACAAAATATACTCTTCTGGATAATTGCCAGAATAATATGTCTCAGAATACCCTCTTTTCACATCTCGAATGCGAACCAATTGAGGATATGACGAATCTTCAGTAAAACATTTAGAATCGAATGCATATCCATATTGAATATCACATATATCTGCTAATCTTTTCATCTACATCATCCCTGCAAATCCGAATTTATAATCCAAGTAACTCTTCTAACGCAGCCATCTCTTCTCCAATCTTCATTTCTATCTCATGAAGGTCCGTCATGATTTCCTGTGTAGAAGGATACTCAATAGGTACATATTCTACTTTCTTATACTTATTAATCGAAAGATCATAAGCATTTTCTACAATTTCTTCCTTGGGCACAAAGAAACTCTGCTCAGTACGTTCTCTGTCAGCTTCTGCTTCAAGATTTCGAAAACGAGCTATGATATCCGGAATATCGTTTTCTTTGATTTCGCTTCTCTTATCGTCTAAGCTTAATCCATCTGCTTTCATGTCATAGAACCAAACCTTATCAGTTCCACCATGGCCTGTCTTGGTAAAGATCAGGATTGCAGTAGAAACTCCGGCATATGGTTTGAACACTCCAGAAGGCATAGAAATAACTGCTTCTAAGCGATTATTTTCAACGAGTTCTTTTCTAATCGACTTATGAGCATTAGAGGATCCAAATAAAACACCATCTGGAACAATGCAGGCACATCTTCCACCAACTTTAAGCATTCGAAGGAAAAGTGCCACAAACAGTAATTCCGTTTTCTTTGTTTTGCATACTTTTAGAAGATCAGCAGAAACTATTTCGTAGTCAAGAGATCCCTTAAATGGAGGATTGGCCAAAATCAAGCTGTACTTATCTTTATCTGGGTTCTGATCAGACAAGCTGTCTCGGTACTCTATCTTTGGATTATCTACACCATGAGTCATCATGTTCATAGCTCCAATGCGAAGCATCGTTCTGTCCATATCAAATCCATGGAACATATGATTCATGTAATGATCTCGTTTTTGTCTATTCATAAGAATATCATTTTTGTAATTTTCTCTTAAGTAATCACTTGCTGTAACTAAAAATCCGCTAGTACCACATGCAGGATCACAAATCAATTCATCTGGTGTTGGTTTCATTAAATCAACCATCATTCTTATAATGTGTCTAATGATATGTCGTGGGGTTCTGAACTGACCATTTACGCCAGCAGTAGCTAATTTTGAAAGCAAGTACTCATATACATCACCGCGAGTATCTGCTTTCTTTAACTGTGCCATCTGCTCGTATATATCGTCTAATGATGTTACAATTTTATCCAACATCAACGGAGTTGGCACCTTAAAAATTGCATCGCTCATATACTTTGCATATGCACTTTCTTTATTTCCATGTAATTCTTTTATAAAAGGAAAAATCCATTCCTGCATAACAGAATACATCTTAGCTGCTGGAAAATCATGAAACACACTCCACTTCAACTGATTTCCATCAATTGATCTTTCTCCAATCTTTACTTCTCCAGCAAAAATACTCTTGTATGGCAGGCCAAGCATGGCTGCTTCTTTTGCATGCATATTATCACTGTCATCCAGATCTCGAATGAACATCATATAAGTCATCTGCTCGATAACATCCAAAGGATTTGTTAACCCACCAGTCCAGAAAATCTCCCACAAACTGTCAATTTTATTCTTAAGTTCACCTGTAATTATCAAAATTCTTTCCCCCTAGGTTTCATATTGAACAGTATATCACGATAAGGTAAGCATGTCATGAATTTTTCTGTACCACCTCCACCCATTTGACAGTCCACCCTGATTGTGCTTTAATGAGGGTACAAAAAATTAGGAGGCAATAACTATGGGACTTCTTATAATCAGTTCTATGATGGTCTTAGGCGGTATGTATCTGATCTTTGCTTTTGTATGGTGGATTTTGCAGATCATCGCAAACTGGAATATTTTTACCAAAGCCGGTGAGGCAGGGTGGAAAAGCCTTATTCCGATCTACGGTGATTATGTTTCCTACAAAATTGCCTGGCAGACATCTTATTTCTGGCTGAATTTTATCCTTGGAATATTACTTTCTTATGTATCAAATGCCAATCTTAATGAAAGCATGTTTCTCTCACTGATCGTTATTCTGCTTAAGATTGCGCTTACAGTGATCAATATCATGTATTGCGTAAAACTTGCAAGAGCATTCGGACGTGGTATTGGATTTGCGATCGGACTCATCTTATTACAGCCAATCTTCTTACTGATTCTTGGCTTTGGCTCTGACCAGTACTACGGTGCAGACAGATAATACAGACACATAGCTCTTATAATGAACGAAGGCATCTGAGATTTTCTCCCAGATGCCTTTTTCTTATTTAATATTCTGATTTGACTGCCCAGCGCATTTTGGTTGATCTGGCGCGTCCGTTCTGGGCGCATTCCTGTGCGGATGGACGTACTACATCTTTGGCATAATCGGAATAGATTCCTGCTTTGTATCCTGCCTTGAGGGCTTTTTTGACAAGTTTGTCTTCTCCGGAATGGAAGGTCAGGATTGCAACGCGTCCGCCTGGTTTCAGGGCATCCGGAAGTTTCTCCATAAACTCATAAAGAACTTCAAATTCACGATTCACATCGATTCTAAGTGCCTGGAATACTCGCTGACAAGTTTTACGGACGGTATCCTTCTTTTCTTTTTCCGGAAGGAAATCCAGTGTTTTTTCTATAATCTCACGCAGTTTTGTTGTGGTATCCACACGATTTCCCTTGCGGATCTCGTCAGTGATCGCTTTTGCGATTTCCTCACAGTACGGTTCATCGGAATTCTCGTACAGCATTCCGGCAAGCTCCTCGCGGCTGATCTTGTCCAGTCGCTCGGCTGCACTGATTCCTTTTTCCTGATTCAGGCGCAGATCCAGCGGTCCGTCTGCACGGAAGGAAAAACCGCGCTTCGGGTTATCGATCTGCATTGAAGATACGCCAAGGTCAGCAAGGATAAAATCAAAACCGCCTGCCTCTTTTGCAATCTCATCGATCGTGCAGAAATTCTGAAGCTTTACGGTCAGGATGTCTTCTCCAAAGCCCTGCTCTGCCAGACGTTTACGGGTCTTTGCGGACTCTTCCGGGTCGACATCTGTTGCATACATATGTCCCTCTCCGTGCAGACATTCCATCATTGCCTTAGTGTGGCCGCCATAGCCGAGAGTTGCATCGAATCCAGTCTCACCCGGCTGGATCTTAAGAAAATCCAGAATTTCATTTACCATAATGGAAATGTGCATTCCAGCCGGTGTGTTACCCTTACTGATAACATGCTCGATCGTATCTTTGTATTTCTCTGGATTTAATTCTTTATATTTTTCTTCAAATTTACGAGGATATTTTCCTTTATATCGTACTCTTCGTTTGTGCGGTGTCTGTGTTTCCTGTTCCATATCATTCTCCCTGTTTCTGTATTTTTATTGAAAATTCGTGGCTGTTCAAAGTCTGTATAGTTCCAAATCTTCTGTATCAAGATTACATTTTTTCTTTTATAAATTCTTCTACTATATCAAGTGCTTTTTCGCTCATAAAGCCGCCCCAGCCATGTCCAGCATTTTTCAGCTTGACAAATTCTACTTCTTTATCCATCTGTTTTAATGCCTCATATAAAATGCAGGACTGATTAAACGGAACCAGTGGATCCCTGCCGCCGTGCATAATGAGAATCGGAGGTGTTTCTCGGTCAGGCTGCAAATGAACCACGGGATTGGTCGGATAAACATCTTCCGGGTGATCATGAAGTGATTTTCCCCCGATCAGAATGCCTGCCGGACTGGTACTGGAATCATGATCAATGACTGCGGGATGCTGTACTGCTGCCATAAGATCCGTTGGTCCAAACCAGTCAACAATGCAGTCGACCCCGGTACTGACTTCAGGATATTCCTCCGGAAGATACTTTGTATTACCTGTAATTCCTGCGATCAAAGCACTGTGGGCTCCACTTGAATCACCCCAGAGAGAAATCTTATCTGTATCAATATGATAACTTCTTCCATTTAAACGTAAGAAACGAATTGCTGTTTTAACGTCTATTACCTGTGCCGGAAATGGAGCCAGATCGCTTTCTCTGTGCTCTACGATCGCAATTGCATAACCTCTTTCGCACATCCGTGCCAAAGTGGGAAGACTCTGAAAAAGATTCTGTTTGTGCCAGGAAGAACCCTGCACATATACGATCAAAGGCCATTTCAGATCCTGTCCGAATACTGTTGGTGTCATGATCTGAAGGTGTAATTTCTTTCCACTGTGAACTGCATATTCTACATCCGTATATAATTCTGTACAGTATCCAAAGGTGTCTTCTGCTTCTATTTCTCTGACACCCTCCGGAAGCTCCTCGCTCTCCGGAAAATCCATTTTTTCCATAGGGGACAGTATTTTTTTCACTTTATTCCTCCATATAAGAGTTTTTGTTAATGCTGATTTTAACATCCGCACTGATAAATAGCAAGCATGACAGAAAAAGCAGTATCATTCGCTTGTGGACTGTCCCCTTATTTTTTTCATAAATTGCCTCTTTATTCATGTACAGTTCTATTGTAAAGTATAGTCCAAGTAAAACATATCAAACAGGGATGTTAATTGAATTAACTCCTGGGAAAGGATTTATTATCATGGCAAACGCAAATGTACAGACAGCAGCAAACGATCAGGAGGTTTCTTCTGTTCAGTTTCTCACCGTAACAGCAATCTTCGTTGCACTGACTTATATCTTTACTGCATTCATCAACGTCCGTCTTCCAATCGCAGCAAATGGAGGACTCATTCACCTCGGCAACGTTCCTCTGTTCATCGGTGCGATCATCTTTGGCAAGAAAACCGGAGCAATCGCAGGTGGTGTCGGAATGGGACTGTTTGACCTGCTCTCCGGATGGACTTTATGGGCTCCATTTACTTTCGTGATCGTTGCTCTGATGGGCTTCACTGTAGGAAAGCTTACCGAAGATGAAAAACACCAGAACTTCAAATGGTATGTGATCGCACTTATCGCAGCCTGTGTGATCAAAGTCGTAGGTTACTATATCGCAGAAGTCGTAATTTACGGAAATCCACTTGCACCGGTTGCTTCCATTCCTGGCAACCTGGTACAGATCGGTGTTGCAGCAGTCATCACACTTGTTGTAATCGCACCGCTGAATGTTGCAGCTAAACGCACTGGTTTAAAGAAATAAGAATTTAATTAAGAAAAAGGACTTGATCTTATGTATAAAATTATGACACCGGGCCCGACACAGGTTGCTGAAAACGTACGTCTCGCCCGCAGCAGAGAATGCACAAACCCTGATCTCGATGAAAGCTTCGTAGAATTTTACAAAGAAACCTGCGAAGAGATCAGCCGCCTTCTCCACACCGACAATGAAACTCTCATTCTTGGCGGAGAGGGAATCCTCGGTCTGGAGGCTGCCTGCGCTTCTATGACAGAACCTGGTGACCGTGTCCTCGTACTGGATAACGGTATCTATGGCAAAGGATTTGCTGATTTTGTTTCCATGTACGGAGGATGTCCGGAACTTTATTCCAGAGATTACCGTGAAACTCTCGATGTGCAGGAACTTGAAAACTTCCTCAAAGAACATCACAATTACAAATATGCAACCGTTGTCCATGGCGACACTCCAAGCGGTATGCTGAATGATATTTCCGCAATCTGTCCACTTCTCAAGAAATACGGCATCATGACGGTTGTCGATTCCGTATCTGCTTCTTTCGGTGAACCAATGCGTATCTCCGACTGGCAGATTGACATTATGTGCGGCGGCTCCCAGAAAGTTGTCTCCGCGCCTCCAGGGCTGACTTTTGTAGTCATCAGCGATGATGCCAAAAAGGCAATGGCAGAACGTAAGACACAGATTGCATCCTTCTATGCAAACCTGACTACTTTTGCACATTATTATGAAGAAAAATGGTTCCCATACACCATGCCGATCAGCGATATCTACGGACTTCGTGCAGCGATCGACAATATCGCTGCAGACCCGGATATCCTTGCACGACATGAAAAAATCGCCGAGGCTTCTCGCAAGGCAATCACAGGTGCAGGACTGAACCTCTACCTTAAGAGCGGATTTTCCAGTACGGTCACGGTATTCGAAGTACCGAAAGGAACCACCGCAGCCGCCATTCTTGATGGTGTCAAAAACGATTACAATATTATGCTTGCAGGCTCTTTTGATGTACTTGCAGGCAAAGTCATCCGCATCGGTCATATGGGAAACAATGCTGATTTCTACAACGTCCGCGAAGTCTTTGCAGCATTGGATGGAACACTCACCAAGCTTGGCGTTCCGCTTAAAGCAAGCATGGAGAAAATCTTCTGCGACAATATGAAATGAGGAATATTATTATGAACATCCCGTCAAACATCATTCAGGGTGTCGGCGGACTTCATCCATAATTCTTAAACACACCCAAAAAAGGATTTCAGTTCCATGGTTTGATATAAAATCTCCATGGATTCTGAAATCCTTTTTTCTATAATCAGATAAAGTACTCGATGACTTCCTCCGGCACGGTCTTTGTCTTTTCATTGAAAATGAGAACTGCTTCTCTCTCTTCCACCGGACCGAGAGCATATATTATTTCTTTATTTTCCTGATTAAAGTACTGAAAAGGTACGATACGGTTATATTCCCTGGGATGTTTATCATCCATCAGAATATCTTTCTGTTCAAATGGTTTATCCCAGTAATAAGGATCAAAGAGAAGAATATTTTCATTCTGTATACCTGTCATCAAAACATAATGCTCTTCCTCCAGATACAGACGAACAACCGCCACGCCACCATGGTTCAATGCATGATTAATGCGGCTTTCTTCACTTATGTACACGCTTCGCCCTGACAGATACTCACTGCTCACGGACATGATTCCCAGCTCGCCGTATTCATTCAGCCAGTTGCTTAAAAACATCATTGCAGCTCTGGACGTCCCACGTTTCCCTGGGATGCCCTCTTTGCTGTGGCAGTCCAGACAGTAGAGCATCATATTTCGGACTGCCTCCGGTGGGATTTCTTCCCGTTCAAATAAATAGGCGATTGCATTCATCATAGATGTCGGTCCGCAGTCGTATTCGGATAACTGGTAATGTAATGGATTTTTCATCTTTTATTCCTTCGTTTGTGCCTATTGTCTTCGATAGTTTTCTATGTATGTAAGGATCTGCTCCGGATCATCCATAAACGCACAGAGTTCCATGTTGGCAACATCCATAAATTTCTCGTCCGCGGTATGTTGAAGCAGAGCTTTCATTCTATCGTAATAGCCGTTGATATTATAAAGAACGATCGGGCGATCCAGCCTGTGCAGACTTTTGAGTGTCAGAATCTCAAAAAATTCCTCGTAAGTTCCAATTCCGCCAGGAGTCACGATTGTTGCATCGGAACGTTCCTCAAGGAGTTTTTTTCGCTCGCGCATAGTTTCTGTAAAAATAAATTCACTGCAATTCTCATATAAAACTCCCGGCTTGTCAAAGAAACGCGGAGCAATGCCGAGGATATACCCATCTTCAGAATCGACGCCTCTCGCTGCTGCTCCCATCATTCCGGTCGCCCCGCCACCAAATACAAGGCCATGTCCACGTTTTGCCATCATCCTGCCAAGTTCTTCTGTTTTATCATAATAGATCTGCTCCAGATCTGCACTGGAAGCTCCATAGATGCATATGTTCATAATTTACTCCAATCCCGCAAAAAACAGCTCGTAAAAATCATCCTCACCCTCCAGCATCGGAGAATTTTCTCCACCACCATTGGTACTTCTGCGCATAGTAGCGTAAAATTCTTCTCCAGCTGTGATAAGATCCATATCGTAAATCTCATAGCCCAGTTCACGGCATTTCCGGCAGAATGCGCTGAGAGGCTGTGCATTCTTTCGTGTCTCCAGAAGCTCTGCCCGAAGTTTTTCGTCACGGCGTGCTTTACTTTTCAGTTCGTCTAACATTTCTGTAATTTCCATGGTCTCACTTCTTTCTCAATTCTGTGGTGTTGTCTGAATATAAGATACCACATCTTCTTTATATAATTCAAGAAGAGCCTTCTTCTTTGCACTGACAGCAAAGCCATGAATCTTCAGGCCATTTTTCTGCACAAAATTGATCATATCCTGATATCTGTTCGGAGAATCTGTCGTCTGTCCCATCATGGAAAGGATATCATCATGATCCTGAATGTAAGAAAGCATACTGGTAAAATGAGTCTGCATGGTTTCTTCGTCATTTGCCTCTGCCACATGGCTAAGATCCGAATTGTCCAGAAGCGACAGATATGGATATTTTTCTCTGTCCCAGCTTACACTCATTCCGGATGGCAGCGGACAGAAACCAATATTTGGTTCTACACAATAACCATCCTCATCTTCTGTATGAACCGCACACCAGAGGGCTCCCCATTCCAGTTCTTTCTGGTTGGAAAGATTCTGAAACCACTCAATAAAATCTTTGTAGTCCATGATATCATTGAGGGAAACATACGCGAGGTACCAGTCATTGTCATTGTAATCTGCGATTGTTTCTTTGGAATCCTGAATACTTGCTTCCTTACGTGCCTCTGTATCCATTTTAGTTTCTTTTCCATTTTCGTCTACTTCCCACGCCGCCCATGCATCCTCGTCTCCCGGAAGGTAGAACTGCATGATCGGGCGACTCAATACATTATTATCATAAAGAGTGAGTTTTCCCCTCACCAGGCGGCCACTGACAGAAGTAAATTTTCCCGTCCAGCTGGAGGTCTGTGGAATGACGATATCGTATTCACCATAGCCCCTTGATACTGCACTGACCTGATCACGGTGATTACCTGGCAGAAACAACTCAGAATAGACAGACAGATCCAGGTCCATTCTAGTCGTGGTCATTTCTTCATACTGACCAGCTGCTTCGTTTGGATTATAATAAAACTCAGACACTGCTTTTGGTAAGATAAATACCGCACTCAGGACGACTGCAAGGACAACCACCCCCACTGCCAGTCCCATTTTGATAAAAGCTCTGCGGATAAAACGCTGGATTTCTTTTATGAATTGCCTGTTGAACTCATCCTCCTGCTGATTTCTGGAGTCTCCGGCAGACTTACTTTTTTCTATTATCCGATTTTCTGATTGTTTTTCTACGTTGTCCTCTGTCTTACTGTTTTGTCGTTCTGTCCACTGTTTTTTGTCATTCAAATCATCGAAATAGTCCCGCCCACTCTCCAGATCAGAGAAATCTGGTATTGCTCCTTCTTCATAAAGAAATTCACTGATTGCATCCTGCTTTTCGATTTCCGCTTCTATCTGTTTCTTTGTGCTGTCTTCCAGTTTCCCCTGCTTATATAATTTCAGTAATTCACGATATGTCATTTGACCTCCTCCTCTCCGTCAACTCTGTTTTATCAGATTCTACAAACATACCTCGTACTGTCTTTACGTTTTTCACTTATCTGGCTATTCACTTTTTTAACTCTTCCAAATCTTTCTTTAATTCTTTCTTTGCCCTATATGCCAGTACACGCACATTCTCCGGCGTGATATGTAACACTGCCGCGATTTCTTTCTGAGACATCCCACCGAAATACTGCATCTGAATCACTTCTCGTTTCTTTACCTCCAATCTGCGGATTGCCTGATAAAGTATTCGTCTGTTTTCTTCCTCAAGGATTTTTTCAAGTAGATCCTCGTCTCTGTTTTTCTCAGGGAAACACTCCTGCTCCTCCATTAAAATCTCCTGGGATTTCTTTTTTTGCTGATTGTAAAACAGGTTTCTCGCAACCATATAAAGCCATGCCCGCATGTTCGTATGCCCGTCCGGCAGTGCCAGCAGTGCTTTGAGAAATGTCTCATGCAGCAGGTCTTCTGCCAGATGCCTGTCGCCACAAAAAGAATACAGATACAGGTAAAGTTCTTTCTGATAAAGGCTGTAAAGTTTTAATAAAATTTCATTATCCACATCCGTATTCCCCCTTTCCTGCTTTCTGCACCGGATACTGTCTGCCTGCCCACTTTTTCCACCGGCTTTTTTCTCTCTTTCAACAATATAACATCTGAACACGGAAAATGTTACAAAAAAATTCCTCCTGTGAACCAACTCTACAGGAGGAATCTTTTATCTTATTTTATTGTATAGGTATGAGTTCTGATTCAGCAGATTATTTAGTTTCTTCTGTTTCTGCTTCTTCAGGTGTTACGGTTTCCGGTACAGCTCCGTTATGAACTGCTACAACTGTCAGTACAACAGCTTCCGGATCATCCTTGATATCAACATCTTTGTCTTTTGCAAGGCTCAAATCTTTGACACGGATAGTATCGCCGACTTTCAGTCCGGCAACATCTACTTCTACTTTGTCAACCAGTGCTGACGGATAAGCTCTGTAATTTATTTCTTCCATGTTCTCCTGGAGAACACCATCTGCTACTTTGTCGTGGTTTACGATTACAATCTCAGCAACAGAATGTACTTTTTCATTGCTTACCAGTGCCTGGAAATCAATCTCATCAACTCTGCCTGCCAGTGGGTTGAAATCAACCTCTTTAATCAGTGCATCATATGTCTGACCATCTACTTCCAGCATAACCTGACTTCCTTTGTGGTCAGTTTTTAACAGTTTGTCAACCTCGTTCTTCAGCATTTTTACTGGGATAGAACCTTCAATCTCACGACCAAATACATTACCTGTAACGTATCCTTCTCTTCTCAGTCTTTTTGCCTTAACATCCATGCTTCTTTTTTCAGCTTTTAAAGTATTCATTTGTCTTTTCCTCCAAAAATCTGATGCTTAGCAGCCTTCAACTTTGTTTTGTGAAAGGAGGTTTTGTTAAGTACTGTTTACTTTTTACGGTTAGAAGTATAGCACTGAGTGCCAAAACAGATTAACCAAATATCAAATTTTTTCATTTAAATTTTTGTTGATATTTTAAAATTGTATACATAATATAAAATTTTCTGACTTTTTTATAATTACATAAAAAGTTTTCATGGTGCAATAAAATAACTTGGAAATTTCGCGGCAGAAATAAACTTTTTATTTACTTTCCATTTCTTTCTTCTCCGCCAATATCTCTTCTGCCATCTCAACTTCTGTCTTTTCATCCTTCGGCAGAATGATATTCAGAATGATCGCAAACAATGCTGCCGGCACGATACCTGAACCACCAAAAATCAGATTAATGCTTTCCGGAAGCTGTGCAAGTACTGCAGAGTTGGAACCAAGTCCGTATCCCACACCAAGTGCCACAGAAACGATTGTTACATTTCTTGGAGACAATGGCCATTTTGTAATAAGCTGAATACCACTGATTACGATAGATGAGAACATCATAACTGCTGCTCCACCCAGAACACTCTGTGGCATGATGGAAATCAGTGCCGCAAGTTTCGGGAATAAGCCACATGCGATCAGGAAAATTCCACCAATACCAATCGAATAACGATTTACGACTTTATTCATGGCAACCAGACCTACATTCTGGCTGAAAGAAGTATTCGGAAGAACGCCAAATACTGCTGCAAGTGAAGAACCAAGTCCGTCACACATAACGCCACCGGAAAGTTCCTTATCAGTAGCTTCTCTTCCAAGTCCACCTTCTGTAATACCGGAAATATCACCAACCGTCTCTACTGCTGTAACCACAAACATAATGCAGATCGGCACGATCGCTTTCGCATCAAATACCCATTTGACCGGCATGATTTTTGGAATTGCAAACCAGGATGCATCTGCCACTTTGCTCCAGTTGATAACCCATGATTTTGTCGCTTCGATCGTAGCGCCGGTCTCATCTACATAGGTAAATGTTGTTGGAAGGACCATCGCCATAACAGATACGAGAACATATCCAACAATGATACCAAGCAGAATGGAAGAAAAACTGGTAAATCCTTTAGTTCCATGTTTCAGTGCAATAATTACAACCAAAACTACCGTACCTACAAAAAGGTTCTCCAGTGAACCATAATCTGGTGCGGTATTTCCGCCACCAAAAGAACCGATACCAACAGAAATCAGTGAAAGACCGATTGACAATACAACTGTACCGGTTACTACTGCCGGGAAAAATTTACGCAATGGCTTCAGGAATCCGCCAAGCACTGTTTCAAACAGACCGCCAATAAACGAAGCTGCAAGAATTGCTCCATAACCAGCCACACCACTTCCCATGGTTACTGCCACGCTTCTGCAGACTCCGATAAATCCGGAACTGGTTCCCATAACAATCGGTAATTTACCTCCAACCGGTCCGATCGTATAAATCTGGATCAGTGTTACAATTCCCGCAATCAGCATAGCATTCTGAAGAAGTGCTACCTGAAGTTCGCTTCCTGACTCAATGCCACAGACTCCTGTAATGATCAGAAGCGGTGTCAGGTTTCCGACAAACATTGCCAGAACATGCTGCAGACCAAGCGGAATTGCCAGCTTCAATGGCGGTTTTCCATCAAGATCATATGGCGTTGCAGTGTTTTTTTCTTTTGTTTCCATACTCTTTCCTCTCTTTCAATTCTCTTACCGGGCTTTTACTTTTCACGTTATTGAGCCATTCCGAAATCATTTACCATAACATGAAAAAAGGAAACAACAGTTACTTCTTCTTTGAAGCTCTCTGCTATTTCCTTTGAAGGTGCGATTATGCCATTCTACGCACTGAGTCTTGCCTCGATTAGTTCATTATATCAAATCCATCTAGCCTGTCAAACTAAAACTTTTTGTATCCTCATAAATATTTTTAATAATATTCATGATCAATCTGAATGACAGCGAAATATTTACTCCCCGGCAGTTCATGAATCCTTTCTTTCAGCCAGTTCACGATTTCATTGTCTGTATAAGATGTTTTTCTCGGTACCTCCACATCAAAGATCAGATTCGTTCTGGTCGATCCCTTCACCATGCGGAAATCATGCATACTGAACGATTCATCCAGAAAATGTACCATCTCCTCAACTTTTGTCTTCATCGCAAGGACCTCTTTGTCATCGGTTACGATCGGATCCATATGAATCGTTGCCGAACAGTGCAGTTTTTCCTGCAGTTCATGTTCAATATGATCGATCTGTTCATGAATATCCTGAATATCTCCATTCACATCCACTTCAGCATGAAGTGAGATCATTACACGCCCCGGCCCATAATCATGCACGATCAGATCATGCACGCCATGTACCATTGAATGTCCCAGCACGATTTCCTTAACCTCATCGATAAACTCCTGTTTCGGCGGCTGACCAAGAAGAAGATCTATGGTTTCCTTCAGCGTAGAGCCTCCGGTATAAAGAATAAACAATCCTACCAGAATACCAAACCATCCATCAAGAAGTAATCCCGTATATTTGCTGATCAGTGTTGCGATCAGAACCAGCGTTGTTGCAACTGTATCACTCAGGCTGTCCACCGATGTTGCCTTCATCGCTGCACTTTCTATCTTTTTGCTTAAGGAATGATTGTAAAAAAACATGTACAGCTTTACAAGAATCGATGCGATCAGAATGCCGAATACCAGTGCACTGCTCTCAATCGGTTCCGGACTTCGCAGTTTGCCGATGGAGGACCCGATCAGTTCAAATCCCATGACAAGAATTGCAACGGACACCAGAAGACCGGAAATATATTCCATTCTTCCATGTCCAAATGGATGCTCCGGATCCGGTTCCTGTCCGGAAAGCCGAAAGCCGATCAACGTGATGATCGACGATCCGGCATCTGAAAGGTTGTTGAATGCGTCTGCAGTAATTGCAATCGAACCACTGATCGTACCGGCAAGCCATTTTCCAAAGAACAGCAAAATATTCAGTCCGATTCCTACTGCCCCGCTTAATACTCCGTATGCCTGCCTTACCGATGGTTCTTTATAATTTTTACTGTCCTTGATAAAAAGTGATGCCATAAAAGTGATCATACACATTCCCTCCAAATGATCTGCCACTGTCTGCTATATGTGTCACTATTCACAGTAATCTTTATTTACGTACAAACAGCCGCTTCACTGCTTTGATGCCTTCATTCAGAATAATAACTGTGAAAGCAGTCAGAAGCATTTTGCCCCACATTGCTGCGGAAAGCGGAACTGTTTCAAATACTGCTGCCCCAAACTGCGTGATGATTCCCTGAAGGATCAATACCAGAAGGAACACACCAAGCATCAGCTTGTTCTTCAGAAGATTTTTAAACATTGGTGTGTCATCCAGTTCACGGCAGTTGAATGCATTGAACAACTGGAACAGTACAAACAGTGTAAATAATACAGTTGCTTCTTCCTCAGGTGCTGCACCAAGGAAGTTTTTGAAATGCTGTAGCATGAAGATCACAGAAATAAAAATTCCGTTTACAAAGATGCGAAGCAGCATTTTTTTAGAAATAATATTTTCGTTTCTTCTGGTCGGTTTATGTTTCAGAAGATCCGGACGAATCGGCTCCAGACCAAGTGTCAGTGCCGGCGGTCCATCCATGATGATGTTGATCCACAGAAGTTCGAGTGCGGTAAACGGTGCACTGAAACCGGCAAGGATCGAACAGATAACAACTACTACAGAAGAAACATTAACGGTCAGCTGGAACTGAATAAAACGTTTGAAATTCTCATAGATTCCACGTCCCCACTGCACCGCTTTGATGATTGTGGAGAAAGAATCATCCAGAAGTACCATATCACTGGCTTCCTTTGTAACATCTGTTCCGGCGATACCCATGGCAATGCCGACATCTACAATTGCTGCCGCAGAAGCACCAAGAACCGTGATCTGTTTGCCAAGTTTATCAAGTTTTTCCTGTAGCGGAGTCGTTGTTTTTTCAATAGAAGAAAGTTCCTGTGCGATCTGGCCAAACTCTGTATCGTTTCCTACACCGGTAACCAGCATCTGTCCATTTCCTGCTGAAACAAAGCATCCGGAATACAGCATATTGGCACGTTCCGCAACTGATGTGCTCTTCTGACAGACAAATTCCGCATCTTTTTTGACCGGAAGACTTTCTCCCGTCAGTGCGGATTCAGACCTTTTTCACTGTCTGTACCGGTCTTTGCAAGGAGTTCCTCCCGAGACATCATAAATGCATCTTTCATTTTGTCTCCTCCTGTTTTCTTTGAGATTTGTGTGGCTTTATTATTCTTCGTACATACAAAAATGAGACTCCATGTACAGCAAACAGAACGTTACTTTTACAGTAACTTTGCCATACATGAGTCTCGTTATTTAAGACAAGCCAGACCAGCGGTCAGGATGTTGACTTGCCACGCTGTGCGCCACTACTCCCTCATATAGATATATATGATTGATTCCTGTTGATTTAATCATATACAGGTGCGGTTAGTCAAGGGAAACATCATCTGATTCAAAATTTCTTATCCGATCAGATTTTTCAAATCCTCTTCCACGGTTCCAATTCCGCTGATTCCAAAGTTATCCACCAGAATCTTGGCAACATTCGGGGAGAGGAATGCCGGCAATGTCGGTCCCAGATGAATATTTTTCACGCCAAGGGAAAGCAGCGCCAGAAGCACGATCACAGCTTTCTGTTCATACCACGCAATGTTATACACGATTGGAAGTTCATTGATATCATTCAGCTCAAAAACTTCTTTTAATTTCAGTGCGATCACTGCCAGAGAATAGGAATCGTTGCACTGTCCAGCATCAAGGACTCTCGGAATTCCACCGATATCCCCCAGATCCAGCTTATTATATTTATATTTTGCACAGCCGGCAGTCAGGATCACGGTATCTTTTGGCAATCCTTTGGCAAAATCCGTGTAATAGTTTCGGGACTTTGCACGTCCATCACATCCTGCCATAACAACAAACTTACGAATTGCTCCGGATTTGACTGCTTCCACAATCTTATCTGCAAGGGCAAGTACCTGTGCATGTGCAAATCCTCCCACAATCTCACCATGCTCGATTTCTTCCGGCGCCGGACATTTCTTTGCCTGTTCGATAATCGCAGAAAAATCTTTTTCTTCTCCGATAGCACCTGGAATATGGGTGCATCCCGGATAGGAAGCTGCTCCTGTCGTGTACATACGGTCCTTGTAGCTGTCCTTTGGCGGAACGATACAATTGGTCGTCATCAGGATCGGACCATGGAAGCTCTCAAATTCTTCTTTCTGTTTCCACCATGCATTTCCGTAGTTTCCAATAAAGTTCGGATACTTTTTAAATACCGGATAGTAATGTGCCGGAAGCATCTCCGAATGTGTATAGACATCCACACCTGTTCCCTGTGTCTGTTCCAGAAGCATCTCCAGATCACGGAGATCATGTCCGGAAACAAGGATTCCTGGATTTTTGCCAACCCCAATGTTGACTTTTGTGATCTCCGGATTTCCATAAGTCTCTGTATTGGCTTTGTCCAGAAGTTCCATCACCTTCACACCGTAACTTCCGGTCTCCAGTGTCAGTGCAGTCAGTTGATCTGCACTCAGGGAATCATCCAGAGTCGCTGCAAGTGCCCTCTGCAGAAATGCGTCAATCTCCACATCTGTATGTGCAAGTGCCGCTGCATGTTTTGCATAAGCAGCCAGTCCTTTCAGCCCGTAAGTGATCAGTTCACGAAGGCTGCGGATATCTTCATTCTCTGTAGAAAGAATTCCCACGCGAGAAGCTTTTGCTTCAAAATCCGCTTCCGTTCCTTTCCAGAGTGCTGCTTCCGGAAGTACTTCTCGATTTTCCACTTTCCGGATCAACTCTTCTTTTGTCGCCAATGTATTTTTAATTCGTTCAATGATAGAATCTTTATCAAAATTAGCATTGGTGATCGTCGTAAACAGATTCACTATGATCATCTCATTTACATAGGCCTCAATCTCTTTTCCATCGAAACGAAGCTCCGTAGTCACTGCGCTTAATCCTTTTGTCACATAAACAAGAAGATCCTGCATTGCTGCTACATCCGGCTTCTTGCCACATACCCCTGATACTGTACATCCACTGCATCCTGCTGTTTCCTGACATTGAAAACAAAACATTTTATTTTCTTTATTTCCCATGGTTAAACCTCCTTATTGCGTTAACGTATATTCTATTTTCTTTGCAAATCTAATATAATATACATCCCACCATAAAGATGTGGTTATAACCACGGATTGATATGATTCTACAAAATGAAATAAAAGAATTTTCCATAAAAAAAGACAGAACCTTAAGCCCTGCCTTGTTTATATGCATTCATTTAAATTTTTAATCAAAAAACTCAATTCCCATCAGTGTCAGTCCATGTGCGGGTGCAGTCGGTCCGGAAACCGAACGGTCACAGGCATCCAGGATCTTCTTTACACGTTCCGGCGGATACTGGCCGTTTCCAACCTGAATCAGTGTTCCAGCAATGATGCGCACCATGTTATAAAGGAATCCCTCACCTTTGACACGGATCGTTACGATATCACCATCGCGCCAGATATCGATTCCCGTCAATGTACGGACCGTAGATTTCACCTGTGCTCCTGTTCCACAGAAGCTCGCAAAATCATGACGTCCGATCAGATAGGAGGTCGCCTCCCGCATCTTGTCCACATCCAGCTTATAATGATAGAAATAGGAATACAGACGTTCCGTCGGAACTGGAAATTTACGGTTCAGAATGCGATATTCATATGTTTTCTCGCTGTCACAGTATCTTGGATGAAAATCCGGCTCCACTTCTTCTGACAACTGGATCCGGATATCCTCCGGCAGTCTCTGGTTCAGTGCATAGGAAATCTTTTCGCCCGGAATGCGTGTATTCGTATCAAACACTGCTACATTTCCAAGTGCGTGTACTCCTGCATCTGTACGGCTTGCACCCATGATCTCAATCTTTTCCCCCAAAAGATCTGTCAATGCATCATTGAGTACACCCTGAATGGTAATTCCATTCGGCTGAATCTGCCAGCCACTGTAATTCGTTCCATCATAGGCGACTACAAGTCCAACTCTTTTCATGTTTCCCTCCATTTATGGTAAAAATGGTTCTCGCCCTTACAGCAAGAACCATCTATTCTTCTTATAACCCGGCTACACGAAATCCAATTGCTACCGCAAGATATGCAAACAGGATCAGGTATGCAATGTGATCTCTCTTTTTGTATTTCAACGGTTTCATCTGCGTACGATTATCTCCACCATGATAACAGCGGGCTTCCATCGCCATCGCCAGGTCATTGGCACGACGGAAGGCTGAAATAAACAGTGGCACCAGCAATGGAACCATGTTTTTGACTTTCTGGATCAGATTTCCATTTTCGAAATCCGCACCACGGGCAATCTGTGCTTTCATGATCTTATCCGTCTCTTCGAGAAGAATCGGTATAAAGCGAAGCGCAATCGACATCATCATCGCAATCTCATGTACCGGAACATGAATCTTGTTTAATGGACGGAGACTTTTTTCCAGACCATCGGTCAGCTGGTTTGGTGTCGTTGTCAATGTCATCAGCGAAGAACCAATTACCAGATAAACCAGTCGGATTGCCATACGGACTGCCATGGAAAGTCCTTCCTTTGTAATCTTAAAGATTCCAAAACTCACAAGTGCTTCCCCTGGTGTCAGGAATATATTAAACACCATCGTGATCAGCAGGATCATAAAGATGGCTTTCAGTCCCTTAAAGATAAACTTCACCGGAACCGTGGAAATCAGGATCATTCCTGCAAGGAACACCGTCGCTACCGCATAACCGGCAATTGAGTGAAACAAAAATACAGAAATGATAAAAACCAGTGTCCCAAAAAGTTTTGTTCTAGGATCCAATTTGTGGATCACAGACTTCGCAGGATAGTACTGTCCAATCGTAATATCTCTAATCATTCTGGACTCCTCCTTTCAGCAAGGATGAGTTCATTTCCCGAAGTGCATGCAAAATATCCTGCTTCGCTTCTTCCACCGTTGTATCTGCTGGATCTACAGGAAGTCCTTTTTCTTTCAGGGCATGCATAATATAGGTAATCTGAGGAGCTGCCAGCCCCATCTCTTCAAGTTCTTTATAATGTGCGAATACCTTTTTCGGTATATCGTCAAAAGCAATCTTTCCGTGATTGACTACGATCAGGCGTTCCACATATTTGGCTACATCTTCCATGCTGTGTGATACCAGAATGATCGTAATGCCGCGGACTTTGTGAAGTTCTGCAATCTGATCCAGGATCTCATCTCTTCCCTTTGGATCCAGACCAGCCGTCGGCTCATCCAGAATCAGGATCTTCGGATTCATTGCCAGAACTCCGGCAATCGCAACACGCTTTTTCTGTCCTCCGGACAGATCAAATGGAGATTTTTTGAAAATTTTTTCTTTGAACCCAACCTGAAGAAGTGCTTTCTTCGCCTCTTCTTCCGCTTCTTCTCTGCTCTTTCCCTGGTTCATCGGTCCAAAGCAGACATCCGAAAGCACGTCACTTTCAAAAAGCTGATGCTCCGGATACTGAAACACCAGACCGACTTCACTTCGAAGTGCGCGTCGATTATAGTTCTCTGCCCATACATCTTCACCATTGTAGGATACTGTTCCTGAAGTCGGCTGG
>ENA-OPCI01000324-OPCI01000324.1-human-gut-metagenome-genome-assembly--contig:-NODE-324-length-32915-cov-7.059525_pt1 | contig 32915 bp, 14 predicted proteins | sample MGYA00241564_ERZ501479 | MGnify/ENA primary metagenome ERZ501479 (study PRJEB25962, sample SAMEA2042630) | human gut metagenome | biome: human gut; feature: human-associated habitat; material: faeces...
TGTTGCTCAGGTACTTATAAATAAAGTTAAATCAAAGTGTTGCGGAATTAAGGATTACTTATTGTTATTTTTGCAATTGAAAAGTTTTAAGATAAATATTCCTTAAATAAGGTGTGTTTTTTACAAACATGCTGCTTGGAATAAGAACTTTAGCACAAAAATGTCGAACGAGCTTAACCTTAAATGGTGCCAGCATTCGAACTACTAATGTGAAAAACCTGTAATCGGTAAAAATAACATATACGAACCTATCAGCATGAATGGCCACGCAAGCATGGCTGTAAACTAAACTGCGAACTGAAATTGTCATAAGGCAACAACACAGTCTGAGAATGCAGTTTTACGATGTGAAATGATTGGTCAACGATGATATAAAAACCATCTGCTGAGATAATATAACTATGAATAAAAACAAGATTCCGAGAAATAGAAAAAACTAAAATATTTACAGGATTTATGATTAAACGCATATTAAGTACAGCACTATTTGTGTTGGCAACTTCAGCCACAATGCTGTCACAGAACGTGGCGTTGAAGACCAATGCATTATACTGGGCTACCACAACTCCTAACTTGGGAATTGAAGCCTCAGTAGGTAAGAAAAGCACGCTGCAGCTGTTCTATGGTCTTAATCCGTGGAAACAGTCGGGCGGCGACCAGTCGAGTCTGCGCCACTGGCTTGTTATGCCTGAATACCGCTATTGGTTCTGCGAGAGCTTCAATGGCTGGTTCATCGGTGCCCACCTCATGGGCGGACAGTTCAACGCAAGCAGCGTTGAGTTGCCTTTCGGGTTCTTCCCCGAACTTGAGGACCACCGCTATGAAGGATGGTATGCAGGCGGAGGCGTAACGGCAGGATATCAGTGGGTGATGTCAAAGCACTGGAACTTTGAGGCATCCATAGGCCTGGGATACGACTACATAAAGTATGACAAATACAAGTGCGGAACCTGCGGCGAGAAACTCAAGTCGTCGCACACCAACTATTTCGGCCCGACAAAGGCCGCGCTGAGTCTTATTTACATCTTCTGATACTATAAACCACCAAGGACATGAAAAGATTATCTATATATTGTGCATGCCTGCTGGCCGCGCCGCTCGCGCTGCAGGCACAGAGCGTGGAGCCTAAGCTGGCCGGACGGACGGTGACGGTAGAGAATATCAAGGTAGAGAACACTAACCAGACTATGGTGGTTGACCTCGACCTCAATATGGACTCGCTGAAGCTGCCTTCTAACATGAGGCTCGTCTTCACGCCCATCATCACTAACAACACCGAGGAGAGGCAGATGCCGCAGATAGTAGTGAACGGACGCAAGCAGGACATCTCTTACCGCCGCGGCGGACATAAGGACTTTCCGGCAAACGTGGTGGCCGTAAGACGTAAGAACAACACCGACCAGACGCTCCACTACAGCGCCGTGCTGCCCTATGAGCCCTGGATGAAGAACTCTAACGTCATCGTGGCTGAAGACCTCTGCGGATGCGGCGACGTGAAAGACCAGAACACCGTTGAGCTGAAGCGCCTGCGCACGCCGTTCATGCCGTATATGCGCCCGGCAGCCGAGGCACAGAAGGTGCGCCATGAGGAAGGACGCGCGTTTATCGACTTCCCCGTTGACAAAATCACTCTCTATCCCGAATACCGCAACAACCCGCGCGAGCTGGAGAAGATTGTGAACACAATCAACCTCGTGAAGAACGACAAGAACACAACCATAACAAACATCGAAATCCACGGATATGCTTCGCCCGAGTCGCCTTATGAGCATAACGCATATCTGGCACAGAACCGTGCCAAGACGCTCAAGGACTATGTGCGCAAGCTCGTGCATATAGAAGACCGCCTCTTCACCGTATCGTCTACGCCTGAAGACTGGGAAGGCCTGCGCGAGTATGTCGTTGAGGGCAATCTCGACAACAGCGACGCCATACTTAAGCTCATCGACGACAAGACGCTCGACCCCGATGCCAAAGAGTGGAAGATTAAGTCTACTTATCCTACAGACTACCGCTTTATGCTCGACTCATGGTATCCCGCTCTGCGCCACTCTGACTATGTGGTGAGCTACAGCGTGCGCCCGTTCTCGGTAGACGAGGCAAAACAGGTGCTGAAGACCAAGCCGCAGCAGCTTTCGCTCGAGGAGATGTATATGGTGGCACAGACCTACGAGCCGGGCTCGCGCGAGTTCAACGAGGTTATGGAGACCGCCGTGCGCATGTATCCCGACGACCCTACGGCCAACATCAATGCCGCATGCACACGCATGGAGAGCGGCGACCTTGAGGGTGCTAAGCGCTATCTCAGCAAGGCAGGCAACTCGCCGCAGGCTCTGCACGCCAAGGGCGTGATGGCCATGCTCGAGGGCAACACCGGCCAGGCACGCCAGCTGCTCAATCAGGCTAAGCAGGCCGGAGCACAGGGTGTGGACAAAAACCTGCAGATACTCGACATGTAAAAACACGAGAATTGATAAAAATATTTTTTAAACCAACTCAATTTTTTAAATTATGAAAAAAGTAAAATTATTTTCCTTCGCATTGGCAGCGCTGATGCTGGGAGCTTGTTCAAGCGAAGATGGCATTGACAATGGCGGACAGCCACAGTGGAATGATAAGGGTAAGGGTTATATCAACCTTGCCATTCAGCTCCCTACGCAGCCTGGTACACGTGCCAACGATAATTTCGACGACGGCACACCGGCAGAGTATGAGGTAAAGGATGCTACCCTTATTCTGTTTGTTAATGACGTAGTGAACAGTGCCTACAACATGGATCTGAACTTCTCACCGGAAGGCACTACAACTGACAACATCACAACAACAGCTAAGATTACTCAGGAGATTAACAGCGTTTCTGGTGATATTAAGGCTTTGGTAGTTCTCAACAATAATGGACTCCTTTCTATTGCAGAAGGTGGTATATTGAATGTTAACGGAGCTGCTGCTACTGGTAAAAGTCTTTCAGAACTTAATGATGCTGTCAAAACAGCTATCGGTACAGACTACAGCTGGCACGATGATGGTCTGCTGATGTCAAATGCCATTATGGCTGACGCACAAGGTGGTACTGTAGATCCTACAAGTGCAAATGTTGTAGAACCTCTTGTTACTATCGACGGCAGCAAAATCTTTAAGACAAAGGCTGAGGCAGATGCTAATCCCGCAGCAACAATCTATGTTGAAAGAGCTGAGGCTAAGGTAACTGTAAAGAATGGTGCTAATGGTACTGTAACTGACGGATCTGGGCTTACTTATACAATTGACGGATGGGCTCTTGACAATACAAACCAGACCAACAAGCTGGTTCGTGATGTTACAGACTTTACTACATGGAAAGCTTTTAAGGCAACTCGTTCAACCGATTATCGTTTCATAGGCGGAACAGCCATTGCAAGCGGACTTTATAGAGTTTATTGGGGTGATGACTATAATTATAACACTACAGGTGTTGGTGGTCTCACTACTGTTGGCGGTGAGCATGCAACTCTGCCGGCTGTTAATCCTGCTAATGGAGAATATGCAGCTTATTGTTTCGAGAATACAACAGACTTGGCTAACATGCTTGAGCAGAATCTTACACGTGTTATTGTTAAGGCTACATTCAATGGCGGAACAGAGTTCTATACTGTTGATGGCGACAGAAGCGATATATGGCAAGTAGCTGATGTAAAGAAAGAAGTTGCTGCACGTTTGCTGAATGATGTTACATTCAATGCTTGGGCTAAGGCCAATGTAGATCAGGGTAAAGCACTTTCATCAGATACAGACTTTGATGTTACATTCTCAACAGAAGCTGCCGGAAAACGTACCGTTGCTACAATTGTTCTTAATGAATCAGGTAAAGGCAAACTGAAGGCTGATGCTGCGGAATATCCTACAAATGCTGCAACTCTTGCTAATGACCATATTACATTAGAGTATTATGCAAACGGAGTTGCTTATTATCCTGTTTACATCAGACACTTTGATGACACTCAGACACCTTGGGATGCAACTTATGAAACAGACAATAGCATTTATGCTGGTAAATCTGCTGATTATCTCGGCCGTTATGGTGTTCTCCGCAACAACTGGTACGAAATCAACGTTCAAAGCATTAAGAGCCTTGGTGATCCTAACGTAACAGAAGTTACTCCTGAACCTGTTGACAAGAAGGAATCTTACATCTCTGTTGATATCAACGTTCTCTCTTGGGCTAAGCGCAGCCAGAACGTAGATCTCTAATAAGATTGAACTTCATAAAAGTTAAAGTTAATTGACAACATCCGTGTGCGGCCGGTATGGGCCGGCCGCACATTTTCTTAAAAAGGCTGAAGCCGCAGAGGTGTGGCCTGCATGTAAGTCTGCCCGCAGAGACACCATGAGATACGGCGGGGTGCAGCTCCGGCACAGAGAGAGGAGCCGTTGCGGAACAATGTTGCCGCAAACCAAAACTGACAACAACGAGGCACGACGCTCAAGGGCAAGTGCCCACAACATAAACAGCGACAGCCCAAGGCTAAACATCTGCTTAAGCAACACAGACAGATAGGCATCCGGGCTGGCCCGGCGGGGATAGACAGCAATGTCGCCGCGCAAAGACAATGCAACAATTAAATATGGATAAAGGAAATAAAAACAAAAAATATATATGCTTATGAAGTATCTTTCAATAAAGCGTCTGACTTGGCTGTGCATTGCGGCTTTGTCGACACCGGTGTTCACATCGTGCGACATGATGACCGAAGACAGAGACGACTGTCCCATGGGGCTGTATCTCAACTTCAAGTACGACTACAATCTTGAGCGCGCTGACATGTTCAACGACCATGTGGGAGCTGTAGATGTCTACGTGTTCGACGAAAACGGCAAGTATGTCACACGCCAGTCGGAGGCCAACGTGGGCAGCTCGCTGCCGCTGGCCGTGCCTACATACTCAATGAAGATGGACCTCGACCCGGGCAAGTATAAGTTCATAGTGCTTGCCGGACAAAACTCTTACTCTGAGCAGATGGAGTCGGGACGTGCACGCTTCGTCCGCTCTGACCTTACAGCCGGAGACGACATGACGGCACTCGACGTCAGACTCGAGACAACACAGCAGGGCAGCGACATGCTCCTTGTTGACAACCACGGACTGCCGCTCGACACTCTGTGGCACGGCATGGAGGTTGAACCTGTTGAGGTGTTTGCCGGAAAGCCTACTTACCACACAATCTCGCTCATGCGCGACACCAAGAAAATCAACGTGACAATGCGCGAGCTCGACGACCCCACACAGATGGACGTGGCAAACTATGACATGACCATCACCGACCGCAACTCGCACATCCTCTGGGACAACTCGCTCGACGAAACCAGCACCGTGGTCTACACGCCGCACGCAACATGGAATACCGACGACCGCACGCCGGCCTTCGACCATAACGGCGACCCGATAGACGGAGTGGGCAAGATAGCTCATGCCGACTTTATGACATCGCGCATATTGTATCATGCCGATGCAAAGGACGACGGCATACTGTCTATAGTGAACAAAAACACCAACATGGAAGTGGTGCGCGTCAATCTGCCCGACCTGCTCAGCCGTCTGCGCACGAGCGAGGAGATATACCGCTACTCGGAACAGGAATTCCTCGACCGCGGCTACGACTACCAGCTCGACTTCTACCTCAAGGGCGACCGCCTGGCTTACATAGACATCAGTATCAGCGTTCTGGGATGGAGCAAGCGTGTGCAAGATGTAGATTTATAATTGATATAGCCAACCAACCTAAAAATCACGAATGTCTATGAACAAGAATATATTACATACAGTTAAGGGCGTTGCGGGATGCCTGCTTATGGCATCTCTTGCGGCCGGCTGTGCGCAGGAAGACATCGACACCGCTCCGTCAGGCGGAGGCGGCATGTCGGCATCTTCTTATGTCTCGCTCAGCTTCGCATCGCAGCAAAGCACGCCTACGCGCTCTAATCCTACGGGAGGCGAACAGGGCAACGGAGATGAGACTGGACAAGATTATGAGAATGAAATAAAATCGGCCGTGGCCTTCTTCTATCAGGGCAGTGGCACTGACGGAGTGAACAGCAGCGGTACAACTCCAATCATGGCTGTAGCAACATTTAACGTTGGAAGCCCTACCGAGCCGGGCAACGGCATCGACCGCACCTATACAACAACGCCGCAGCAGGTAGACCTCGACGACGGAACATACAACGTGCTCGTGGTGGCAAATCCGGGCGCAGACTGGTGGACAGGCCAGTCGCTCACGCTCGCCGACGTGCGCAATCATATACAGACCACGGCATGGACAGCCTCAGGCTCTGACTATTCTGACTTCGTAATGACATCAGCTGCCGACGCCACGCTCACGCTCAATTCTAACCCGGAGAGCGACCCCGCAAAAGCTACGGTAAACGTAGAGCGCATGGCAGCAAGGCTCGACTATAAGGCCGAAGCGTCTTATCCTTGTACTGACCCGGCATATTCTGGTGCCACAGTTGAGATAACCGGCGCAGCCCTGGTGAACAATCTTACTGCAGGCAGCTATATCATAAAGCGCGTTGCTGATGATGTTAACGGCACCAATCTGTCTTATCTCGGCAATGAAACTGCTGACGAGAACGGCGCAGCAACAAATTACGTGCTCGACCCGTGGACGGCAAGCAAGAATGGAAATCTTTACGGAACATGGTTTATGAACGGTTCTTCAGACCCCAACTGGTGGGCAGGTTACGTTCAGCCGGGCACTCCTGTCTCTGACGGAGCCGAAACATGGCAACGTATATGCTATACCCTCGAAAACACTACGGCAGCCGATGCGGCAGGCAGCGACTACAGCACGGGCGTGGTGTTCAAGGCAAAGTTTAATCCGCAGGGCGTGGCAAATTATACCGAAGGAGAAACATTCTTCGCGTATGGTACAAAGATTTATGCCTCAATGGAGGATATGATGGCCGGATTTTATGGAAGTAAGTTTGATGATTTAGACAATATAACAAGTTGCGCGACATGGGGGGATGTAAAACAGTTTATTACATCCACGTTGCTTACCAATGATCCGTCGGGATATAACAAATATCTTGAAGGACTGGCTGAGGGTAAAGACGATTCGGAAACTGTTTCGGATGCTTCTTCGCTTACATGGAGCAACTATATGAAGAATGAGTGCGGCTATTCAAAAGACGAAAACGGAAAAGTGGTTCTTGACCAGAATGATAAGGTTACGCGTATTGCCTTGCAGCCTTACGGAACGCGCACATACGAAGACGCCACATGTTATTACACATGGTGGGTGCGCCACAGCAATGACAATGATGATACAAAGAAGGGTATAATGGAGTATGCCATTGTGCGAAACAATATATATAAACTTACGGTCAACAGCGTTTATTCGCTCGGAGGCGAAGTGCCGGAAGAGGAGAGTCTGATTGTTGACGTGTATGTTAACGACTGGCTGCTGCTCGATAATGAGACTCTGCCTATGTGATGTAATGAATATAATGAAAAAACACTGACGTTATGAACAAGATAAAGCAACATATATATAAGGCTATGTTATGGCTGTTGCCATGGATGTGCGCCGTGCCTCTCGCCTCATGCTCGTTCGACGACGACATCGACACGGGCGACGACAATGCTCCCGCCATGCTTCAGCTGAGCATCACAGCACGTGAGGAAGGCGACCTGAACACAAGAGAGGGTACCGAAGTGGGGCAGAACAGCGAGTATATGCACAACCTGCTCGTGCTTTTTATACAGGGCGACAAGGTCGTGAAGAAATTCTTGCCAGATTTGAGTAATGACGAAGCAGCAAAGGTGGGAAACTTGAAGACATGGACCTCAGAGAGCTTCACGCTAACACCGGGCACATACACAGTGTATGCCTTTGCAAACATTGATTCTTATTTCAGTACGGCGTGGAGCAGCCTTACAGGATTGGGAGACGGCGAATCTCTTACGGAGAAGGGTATTGATATAGACAATATCGTGCTTGAAGACAATCCTGCCTCAAAGCTTGACTTGCTTACTTATTTTATCCCGATGAGCGCAAAGGAGGAAGTAACCGTTACGCGTTCTACACGCAACATCTCTATCGGTCTCGACCGCCTTGTAACCAAGATAAGAATGAGCATCACGGGCAAGCCCAACACAAAGGTTACAGCCCTGTCGTTCGGCGGATATGCAGACAAGATAGGCTTGTTCTCAGATACTCAAGTAAATGATATGCAATACACCTGTCAGCACATTGTGTTGAATGGTGAAGAAAGTCAGAGTATACAACTAAGTGATGGCGGCACTTATCAGTTTGCCGATTTCTATGTTAACTCTTCGCCTGGAAACTCAGGATATACTGTTACTCTTGAAACAGACGAAAAAAATGGCACTACATACACGGCAACAACAAAGCGTACAGTTTTGCCCCGCAACAGCATATATCCGCTTTCACTCAATCTTACGGGTTATGATGTAACTCTTGACTTGCATTGTTGGGTATCGCCTATAGGCAATGTTCCGGTAGAGGTAAAATTGTCGCCTAATCCTGATTATTATACATGCACGATACCAGAGGGATCTCAATTTGAGTTCACGGTTGGAGTTACTCCAAGTGGAACAACTGCAATAGAAAATCTCAAGAGTGCATGGACCTTTGATAAAGAAAGTGTTACAGGTCTGGCTTTTGACAATTATACAGAGGGTGATACAACGGTAAAAGGCCATGTTACGGCTTCAGCCGGAAAGACATTTAACCTTACATTTGATGTTACATGGACTGCCGACAGAAATAATTTCGAGCGGAGATATAATGTAATCATAACTACCGACGACATTACTAACTTCCCGTTTAAGAGCAAAACGCGTACACCGGAGTTCGGTCTCGACTATCTGCGTCATGAAATGCTCAATATGTTCATAAAATAAAAAGGAGGACATAAGATATGAAACAAATACATAATTTATATAAGCTTCTCATTCTTTTCTGCGCAACATTCCTTGCACAGAATGCTGTGGCGCAGGTGTCAGATAATAAATATAATATTGTTGCAAAGACTATCAGTGCTACTCGATACTCTTCTAATGCATTCAATAATGCAAGCAGGGCTTATGATGGTAATGAATCAACATATGCAACAGCTACGGCACAGACAGCGCGTTTAGACTTTAATTTAAAAGGAGAAACGCTAACTGCAATACAGTTTTTTTCAGATAATGGGCAAAATGAAACACGACCAGAAACATTGAGAGTGTATGCAAGTGATAATACGTCTTTCACCTCTTCTAATTTGGTACAGACCTTTACTTTTGGAAGAATAAATCACAGAGAGACAGTCTATCTTTCAACTCCGATAACGAAAAATTATATTCGTTTAGAATTTGTTTCGAGTAACAGTAGAAGACGTGTTCAAATAAATGAAATATATTTGTATTCACCTGAAGGAGACGTATCTATTAAACATAAAAGATCTAAATGGTTTGACATAGCCGAAAGTTTAGGACTCCCTAATAGCAGTTTGGGTACATTTAGTTATGATAAACCCTGGTTTACATCTGTTATGTCAAATAATCCTGATGCTAAATTACAGGCAGCACATACTTATATCGATACAATTTATGTGCATAAAGGTTCAACGGTTAATTTGTCACTTCCGACTCAGATGAGCGGTAATTATTCTGTTCATACTTATCAGCGTTGGTACAGTTATCGAACAGATGGAACATTTGAAACAAATCATTCAAGTGGTTCGGCATATGATTTGTTGACTCCGACCTCAGGTTCTGCCTATCGTCTGTCTAATGGGTATGTAGGAAATCCTTTGGGAGATAAAATGACTTCTATGAACTTTTATTATCCGGAAGATGATGAATTTAATTCATGGTTCGATAATGCAGCATCATTTGATAATGACTGGTATGTTGTTGCTTGTGATGTCTCTGGTTATACAGATTTTTGGGAGAAGTACCCTGGGGCACAGGATGATGTTGATGTTTCAAATGCCACCTTGTCTCAGAGATTTAGTAGTAATGGATATTATGAGCCAACGCTAGCTTTGCGTGCTGTGTTCTATATAGTAGGAGTTGATGGCCATAAGTCTACTGATAATTGGAATAACGGTCATAATCGTTTAAAAGATGTACATTATCAAGGTGGTGGAATAGCTGAAGATAAGAAGTATCTCGAAGAATATGATATAACCTTCCCGGCAAAACATTTGTCTAATCATACATCTGAGTTGGTCGCCTTGTCTAAGAATGCGAATGGATATGCCATACCTGATGTGTCTGAAACTGCAAGCTTATCCATTCAGGTTGTAAATAACAATGCTGGACTTCAGCTCGAGACAACACAGTTGTCGGGAGATAATCGTATTATAAAGTTCAGAAAACAAGGTGTAGGTACAAATACTCCTTGGGAGGTTGCAGATGGCAGTACCGCAACAATTCTTGTGACGAAAAGTGCAGGTGGAAAAATATATAACATAGCACGTTATAATCTTACATTTAAGGCAGATGCCTTACCTTTGACACAAACGCAGGTGTCGCAGCTCGGCACAAGTGATGCTCAAGGTAAGTCGTGGAACTATACTTATCGCTCTCCGCAATGGATGAAGGACAACTTGGAACTGCTTACTTCACTTAATTTCGATTACGATCCTGATGTGGCTAGCATGTACGGACAAGACCACTATTTCCCTTTCCCAATGGATTGGGGACACAGCAGTTATGCTTTCTTTGATGGCTCAAAGAAAGGTGATTTTACCGGTGCGACACAGATAAAAGAACAATATTTTACTGAATGGGGATACTATGCTATTGTAGATGATTACATGGGATATGGAGAATTAAATGGTAACTTAAGTGCACTCCCGCCAAAAGGTGTCGGAAAAGATGATGACGGCTATTTCCTGTTTATTGATACATCAGACCGTCCTGGTATCATCGCCCGTTTGCCTTTCGAAGACCGCCTGTGTGCCGGTTCGGAGCTGTTTACGACAGCTTGGATTAAGAGCTCAGGTACATCCAGTAACGATGACGCCGCTGTAATGTTCACGATTATGGGTGTAAAGAATAATCCAGACGGGACAGTGACCTATACGCCTATATATCGCCATTCGAGCAGCCAGATACGTACCACAACGCTTCTTACAGCGGGAGATCCGGGTACAGGCTCAGGGCATAACGAATGGTATCAGGTTTATTTCTCGTTTATTAATAACGACCCGAATGTTGCCAATTATGACTCGTATATGCTTCAGATAGAGAACAACTCGGCATCAACGTCGGGAGGTGACATGTATATTGACGATATACGTGTTTATCTGATGCATCCAAACGCGGAGGTAAACCAGCTTGATGCTACTTGTGTAGGCGACCGTACACTAATGAACGTTAAGATAGACTGGGAGCGACTGATGTCGAGAATGGGTTATGATGATACGTCGAACGGTGTTGACGCCATCGATTTCTGTTTTATTGATAAAATAAAATATGACAACTATCTGGTTGCAAATCCAGGAAAATATGCCGAAGCCATAGACGCCTCGGTTGTGGAAGTGGGCAATAATGAAGATCCGGAGCAGGGCGGATATAATGAAAAATATAATACGCTCAACTTCAAACTGCCGTTTGTTGATAATATTGAGTATAACGAGAATAAGCATCCTAATCTTGCAGCAGACACATACGATGGCAGCAAGTATTATTTCTATAGAACTACGGATAGCGAAACCGGACTAAGAAGCCTTGTTGTGGATTTCTATTCTGCGTTGACTCCAAACCGGCCTTACGTGATGCTTATCAACATACATGATAATAGCGACCTGACTCTTGACGCAGAGGATTTTGCTGCTGTGATAAATGACCAATGCGCCATAATGACCGACTTCTATGTTACGTCAGAAACATTGTTGCGCGTTAACGGTGAGGTGGTAGATCCGTCAACAGATTTCTGTGCCGGACAGATATTTAACTTCTCAGCTCAGATGCGTGTGCCTATACCAAAAGAAGATGGTACTGAAGATTATATAATAATAGATAATGGCGTTTATTTTGACTGGTTCTTTGGCACAGAAGAAGAATTTATTGCACCAAATCAGAAACATGGTGGAGAGTCTTTGCAAAGTGCACTTACAACCTTCCGTGATATTTATATTGACAAAGAGGATTTGAGTGGTGTTACAGCAGGTGAACATGATGCTATTGATGGTCAGAAAACAACTTTAAAACAGGAGCAAATAGATATAATTGCTGAATATCTAAATGATCAAACTGGTGGTGGATTGCATAATCGTCTCGTATTGCATAAGGAAAATTTGGATATAGCTCTATTACAGGACGGTTTGCGATTGGTTATACAACCTATTCAAACTCTTGTGCCTCCTTCTGAAGGTGGTATTAGTGAAGAACAATGGGCTAATGTTTGCTGGTCGTATATTCCTTTAATTTTACATACAGATGGTGATGCCCCACAGCTTCATGCAGGCTTCAATACCGTAAAATATCCTAATGACGCGTTCAATCCTGGCTTGCGTATAGGTTTGAGTCAGATAAATTCTACGTCTGCCGACAAGCCGATAACCATAGATTTACGCGGTGCGGTATTGGTTACAGAGGGTACCGACCATATTGGTATGGTTAAATCTTTGACTCCAGATGTATTTGGTAAGATTTATCTCGTTGCCACGGATGATCCGGCTTATAACAAATTCTTTACAACAGACTTTAGCGAATATTCGTTACCTATCGGTGTGTTAAATTCGTTGTTTGCAGAGCCATATAAAGAAGGTTCTTCATATAAAGATAATATGGAAATCTATTTTGACACACAGTCAGAACAGTCTAATGGCTTCAAATTTGAACCAAAGGAAGGATATACATATACGTTTGCGGTTCATTTTGAGGAACTTAGTTCTTCAGGAGGTAACATCAGCAACGCATGTTTCGGTAAGTTCACAGTCGACATGAAGGTGGTTCCTGAAAATCTGGTATGGAGCGGTGCGGACGCTACAAGCAACTGGAATAATGATGCCAACTGGAAGCGTGCGGATAAATCCGTATTGAAGAAGGCTGCTGACGACAGCTATCTGACTAATGAGGCTAATACCACTGAAAAAGGTTTCGTGCCGATGCTGTTCTCTAATGTTGTCATGCCAGAAGGAAGCAAGGCTGAGCTTTATATGGCAGGATATGGCGATGGCGGCGCATGGACAAATTCGAGCCGTCCGGATTATATGGAACTGCCGACAGAGAATATTCAGTATGACCTGATGGCTTATGAAAAAGACGGAGCGCTCACCACTCAGCGCTACCGCGTGAATATCTGCCGCGATATCCACTTTGAACTGGGCGCACAGATGCTGCATGCTGAGCAGTTGCTCTATAACAAGGCATGGACAGACGTGGAGGTTACTCCGGGACAGTGGACAGCCGTAAGCACACCGCTGCAGGGCGTTGTTGCCGGCGACTGGTATGCTCCTACGGCAACCGGAAGACAGGAGACAGAGTATTTCAAGGATATAACGTTCAATGAAAACGATTATAGCCGTCTGAATCCTGCCGTTTACCAGCGCAGCTGGAGTACAGGAGCAAGTATTGTTGAAAATGGCGGTGGCACCACTCCTGTATCGTTTACTACAGAATGGAGCTCTGCATACAACGACGCAAGCGTGCCTTATGTTGCAGGTGGCGGATTCTCTATCAAGGGTGTACTTAAAGATGCAAAATCATTGCTATTCCGTTTCCCGAAGGCCGATGAAAGTTATGATGTAAGTACTACTGAGGAGGATAAAAGCGTTGACCGTACCAATGCAGGCAAGCTGCTTGTGACAGGTTTGTTGGATAGAAGCAATCCTTTAAAATACAATCCTCAAAATGATGTTACGACTACGCTTACTCCGTCTGCTGACGGCAAGTATCTGATGGTAGGTAATCCGTTTATGGCTCCGCTTGATGTCCAGGCGTTTGTTGAGAGCAATAGCGACGTGCTGGCACAGAAATATTGGATTGGCGATATGTCAGAAGACAATGCGGTTGCTTTTACTGAAAACGGATGGTCTGCTCAGACATCTCTTATTGCACCATATTCAGTATTCTATGTTGAGGCTCTCGGTCATGAAACAGAGGCAGAAACAATTTATGATGCTAATGTGACTGTTAAATTCACTTCTGCCATGCAGAAGTTTGAAACAACTTCAACAGGTGAAGGCTCACAGACCGCTTCTCTCAAGATAACGGCAGAAGACGCTGAAGGCTCAAGCAGCGCGGCTGTGCGCTATGCCGCTTCGGCAAGCAACGGCTTCGGCATGGAGGACGCACAGATGATTAGTGGACTGACAGGCAATGCCGACAACGCTCCTAAGGTTTACACCGTAGCCGGCAACACGGCAGTGAGCGTCAACCAGCTGAAGGATGCACAGCGCATACCGTTAGGCGTTACGGCAGCCGACGGCTCAGTGGTAACCCTTACATTCAGCGGCGTTGCAGCTGTTAAGGATGCCGCTATCTATGACGCCGAGCTGCAGAGCGAGACACCGCTCTACGAAGGCTATCAGCTCACGGTGAACGGTCCGTCATACGGCCGCTACTTCCTGATAGGTCACGGCTCGGGTACAACAGGCATAACCGAAACGGGCGCCGACGGCAACGTCAGCGTAAGCTCTATCGTTCCGCGCCAGGTTGTCGTTACGTCAGACACGGCTCTGCGTTCAGTGAGCGTATGGTCGGCAGGCGGTGCACTTCTGAAGAAAGTATCGCCCAACGGTAACTTCACCTGCACTCTCAATGGTGTCGACAGCGGCATGGTTGTCGTGCGCACAGAGACAGAGAGCGGCTCGCAGGTGACGAAAATAAGAGTTAGGTAAGTTTTTTATATTTTGACCGACAGGTCAAGTTGCAGGAGAGAATGGGAGTGTCCGTGAGGATGCTCCCATCATTTTTTTATGCCAGTTGTGAGGACATACCGGAAAGAACGGAGATGGGACAGATGACTGCCGGTGAGTAGATGACGATGCCAAATTTGCCGTTTGTTGACTATTTGTAAGATATATGTACTGCTTTTTAGTCTGTTTTACGCTAATACGTGCGTTTGATGTGTTAAAAACCTGATAATGTTTGGCACAATGAAAAGTTAGCACTATCTTTGACACTGAAAGGAAGGAGGCAGAACATAATGCCGAAACACCTTAATAATATAGTAAAAACACATAATTGAAATATAAACCTTAAAACTATGAATTCAGAAAAGAATATCCGTATGGAGCACGACCTCCTCGGCGCACGTGAGATTCCGGCAGACGCATTGTATGGCATACAGACATTGCGCGGCGTTGAGAATTTCTCAATCAGTAAGTTCAAACTCAGCCAGTATCCTCTGTTCATCAACGGTCTGGCATACACAAAGTGGGCTGCTGCTGAGGCAAACCATCAGCTCGGGCTGCTTACCGATGCCCAGTATGAGGGTATCAAGGCTGCTTGTCAGGACATATTGGCCGGCAAGTATCACGACCAGTTCCCCGTGGACATGATTCAGGGCGGAGCAGGCACCAGCACCAATATGAACGCCAACGAGGTTATCGCCAATATTGCGCTGAAACACATGGGCTTCAAGCCGGGCGACTATGAGCACTGCTCTTCTCACGACCACGTGAACCGCTCACAGTCTACCAACGACGCATATCCTACGGCTATCCACATGGGCATGTATGCCAGTCATCTTGCCCTTGTTCCACATATCAAAGAGCTTATCGCAGCATTCCGCAAGAAGTCGGAAGAGTTTGCACACATCGTAAAGATGGGACGCACACAGCTTGAGGACGCTGTGCCGATGACTCTCGGACAGACCTTCTCTGGCTTTGCAAGCATACTCGAGGCAGAGCTGCTGCATCTCGACCAGGCTGCAGCCGACTTCCTTGAGGTCAACATGGGCGCAACTGCCATAGGTACGGGCATCTGCTCTGAGCCGGGCTACGCAGAGAAGTGTGTTAAGGCTTTGGCTGAGATTACCGGATGGGACATCACTCTCGCAAAAGACCTCGTGGGCGTAACCTCAGACACATCTTGCATGATAGGCTATATGTCAGAGCTGAAGCGCATCGCCGTTAAGATGAGCAAGATAAGCAACGACCTTCGCCTGCTGGCCAGCGGTCCGCGCTGCGGTCTCGCAGAAATCAATCTCCCGGCACGTCAGCCCGGCTCGTCAATAATGCCCGGAAAGGTAAATCCCGTTATTCCTGAGGTTGTAAGCCAGGTTGCGTTCAAGATTATCGGCAACGAGCTTTGTGTCACCATGGCCGGCGAGGCTGCCCAGATGGAGCTTAACGCCATGGAGCCTGTCATGGCTCAGTGCTGCTTCGAGTCAGTAGACCTTATGGCCAATGCATGCGACACACTGCGCACGCTCTGTGTTGACGGCATTACTGCCAACGAGGAGAACTGCCGCCGCGAGGTTAACCGCAGCATCGGCATCGTTACAGCCCTCAACCCCTACATCGGTTACGAGCATTCTACAGAGATTGCCAAGAAGGCCATGGAGACAGGCCGCGGCGTTGTTGAGCTTGTGCTTGAGGAAGGAATACTTACTCAGGAAGATCTCGACACCATCCTTGATGCCAAGAACATGGTTCGCCCTGTTAAGCTCGACATCCACCCGAAATGCTAGTTTTGATGTTCCTGCTTTCTGCCTTTAATTTCGTTTAAGGGCTAAGTTGATATTTTCCGTGCCGTCCGGTTCCTTTCATGGGAATTTGGGCGGCACGTCCTTTTGTCATCTCTTATGGTGCGCAGCGTCTCTTTCGCCATGTGGCAGGCTGTGATACATGTATGCTGATGCCTCTCTGCATCTTCTCAACAAGCCACTCGCCATAACGTGAAAATCAAAAGGCCGGTTTGGGCTTCAAAAACATGCCACTTTGGGGTGAAAAGTGGCCGAGTTACGATGCGTAAACGATAGGTTAATGATTTGAAACCTGTACGCCTGATTTTGGTTGCAGTCTTTCTTTTTAAACCTTTCTTCTTGAATGTTCTTTAAGCATAATCGTGTTTTCTCCTTATGATTTTTTGCGACTGATGGAGGCAGGCGTTGTCGCAGTCTGTCTGTTACCCCCAAATCAGTCATTAGATTGCACGTAGCTTTATCAATTTTGTGCATTTCTGTTTTCACCCCGTCTTTTTATTTCTATCGGTGCAAGGTGCTAAGCGCATACCAAGTTCAGCGCAGGCTAATTAAACAGCGTTTCCCGATAATCATTGTATTACAATGGTTTACGATAAAATGGAATGTTTGATGATATGTGGACGCACCTGGGGGCGTCCCTACATTGCACTACTTGTAGGCTCCAAAAGTCTTGTTGCTTCTTGTCGCAAGCACTACGTTGGCATTTGACTCTAACTGCTTGAACTCCTTTAACTTCGGCGTAGCCAGTTATAAGAGTGCTTGTGAAAAATTTAAAGAAAATCTGCTCAATATAAAACAAAAATCCCGACCGAATTTTAATAACAGATTGGGGTTCTAATGTGATTCAAGTATAAATAGCCGGAATGTGAAATCTTATTCAGCGAATATTTTTATCCGTGGCATATAAATGAGAGGCGTGGCTTCTGATGTTCACTTTTGACATATTTTCAAAAAACATTGCATTGATTTTGTTAAACCAATGATTTGCGTTATCTTTGCATAATATAAGCTGCATCTCGGCATAACACTCAAACGTATCTTGGTGGCTTTGTTGTCGGGTTGCGTTATCATTCTGTTAATGACATGTTTAATTTTAAACAATAAAATATGGAACAAAAGTTTTTTATATATAACACTCTGAGCCGCCGTAAGGAGCTCTTTGTGCCTATCCACAGCCCCAATGTGGGCATGTATGTGTGCGGCCCTACAGTGTATGGCGATCCGCATCTGGGCCATGCACGCCCGGCGATAACCTTCGACATCCTGTTCCGCTACCTCAAGCATCAGGGCTATAAGGTGCGCTACGTCAGAAACATCACCGACGTGGGCCATCTGGAGCACGATGCCGACGATGGCGATGACAAGATTGCAAAGAAGGCACGTCTGGAGCAGCTCGAGCCTATGGAGATAGCACAGCACTACACCAACCGCTATCACGACGCCATGAAGGCGCTCAACGTGCTGCCGCCAAGCATTGAGCCTCACGCCACGGGACACATCATAGAGCAGGAGGAGCTGGTGAAGCAGATTATAGACAACGGCTTTGCCTATGAGAGCAACGGCAGCATCTATTTCGACATCGCAAAATATAACGAGAAATACCACTACGGCATACTGTCGGGACGCAACCTCGACGACGTTATCAACGCCAGCCGCCAGCTCGACGGTGTGGGCGAGAAGCGCAACCAGGCCGACTTCGCCTTGTGGAAGAAGGCGCAGCCCGAGCACATCATGCGCTGGCCGAGCCCCTGGAGCGACGGTTTCCCCGGATGGCACTGCGAGTGTACGGCCATGGGACGCAAGTATCTCGGCGACCACTTCGACATACACGGCGGAGGCATGGACCTCGTATTCCCGCATCATGAGTGCGAGATTGCGCAGGCCGTGGCAAGCCAGGGCGACCAGATGGTGAAATACTGGATGCACAACAACATGATAACCATCAACGGACAGAAGATGGGCAAGAGCCTCGGCAACTTCATCACGCTCGAGCAGTTCTTCACGGGCAACCATCCGAGCCTCGACAAGGCTTATTCGCCCATGACGATACGCTTCTTCATCCTCTCTGCCCACTACCGCGGCACGGTAGACTTCTCTAACGAAGCCCTGCTGGCAAGCGAGAAGGGACTGGCCCGACTGATGTCAGGCATCGCCGACTTAGACCGCGTGCCCGTGTCAGACAAGTGCGACGCGCAGACCGAGGAGTTTGTGAAGAACCTGCGCCAGAAGTGCTACGACGCCATGAACGACGACCTTGCCACACCTCAGGTTATCAGCTATCTGTTTGAGGCCTGCGGAGTGGTCAACAAGCTGCTCGACCACAAGGCCACTATCTGTGCCGACTGCCTGAAAGAACTTGCCGACACGATGCGCCTCTTTGCGATAGACCTGCTCGGACTGAAGGAAGAGAAGGGCAACTCGTCTGACGCACGCGAGGAAGCCTACGGCAAGGTGGTAGACATGGTGCTGAGCCTCAGGGCAAAGGCAAAGGCCGAGAAAGACTGGGCCACAAGCGACCGCATACGCGACGAGCTGGCTGCTGCCGGATTCGAGGTGAAAGACACCAAGGACGGCTGCGTATGGAGACTCGACAAATAATGTTGATGTCATGTTACTGAAGCCTGTGATGTGTATGTCTGTCGTGCCTGCCAAATCCTTTGGCAACGTGATGCCGACCTGTCTGCGGCCAGCCCGCAGCTTCAGCAGGGCATCCGTATGATGCTTCTGTTTACACATCTTATATAATATATAAAGAGCAGCGGCATGTTGGCCGCCCGTTTCCTACGGCATGCGTGCCGCTGCTCTTTCTTTCAAAAAAGTTTTTTTATCCAATGCAGGATAGCCTCTTATGTGAGGCATTAACCAACAGAGGTCAGACTATGAAAAATATTGCTTACGTTTTGTCTTTATTGATGTTAACGCTCATGACGGCCTGTTCCGACCGTAAGGAGTATGTTATAGCCATGTCGCAGTGCAGCGAGGACATCTGGCGCGAAAAGCTCAACACCGAGATGCTTGCCGGCACTTATCTTTACGACAACGTCACGTTGAGGGTGGCCTCGGCCAACGACGACAACGTAAGGCAGACTGAGCAGATAAACGGTTTTGTAAACGATGGCGTCGACATCCTTATTGTCGCCCCAAACCAGATGAACACCGTTACGCCGGCCATCGAGAACGCATACAACAAAGGCATACCCGTAATACTTTTCGACCGCAAGACCGGTTCAGACAAATACACGGCATTTATCGGCGCCGACAACGTAAAGATGGGGCGCACCATGGGCGAGTATATCGCGTCGCGCCTTGGCGGCAAGGGGCGTGTCTTGGAGATTACGGGCCTTAAAGGCTCGTCGCCGGCCATAGAGCGCCATCAGGGCTTTGCCGATGCCCTGAAGCACTATCCGGGCATCGAGCTGGTGGCCGTGAGCAGCGGCACATGGATGCAGCAGAGCGGGCGCAAGGCCATGGAGGCCATGCTCGACAGCGTGGGCGGCAACATCGACTACGTGTTTGCACACAACGACCGCATGGCCCTCGGAGCGCGTCAGGCAGCCCAGGCACGCGGACTGGCAGGCCGCATAAAGTTTATCGGCATCGACGCCCTGCCGGGCAAGGGCGGAGGCATCGAGCTGGTACGCGACGGCGTGCTCGACGCATCATATATCTATCCCACGCGCGGCGACATGGTAATGCAGCTGGCCATGAGCATTCTTGAGAAGCATCCCTACCAGCGCGAGAACCTGATGAAGACAGCCCTCGTAACCAAAGACAACGCCGAGGTGCTGCTGATGCAGGCCGAAGAGATGAACAAGCTAAACGACAAGCTCAACATGATGCACGACCGCGTGAACATGTATCTCACACAGTACAGCCATCAGAAGGTCTACCTCATGATGTTCATCATCATCCTTGTGCTGCTGGTGCTCTCGTTTGTAGCCTTCTACCGCACCATCGTAGTAAAGCGGCGCATGCGCGAGGATGCTGCCAACGCCAAGCTGGTGTTCTTCACCAACATAAGCCATGAGTTCCGCACACCGCTCACTCTCATTGCCGACCCCGTCAGGCGCATGCTCGAGGCCGACAACCTGACCACGCAGCAGCGCTCCATGCTCTGCCTGGTAAGAAAGAATGTCGACGTCATGCTCAGACTTGTTGGCGAGATTCTCGACCTTCGCAAGATTCAGAACGGCAAGATGCAGCTCACCGTGAGCCGCTTCAACCTGTCGGACAGCGTAGGGCAGTGGGTGGCCAACTTTGCGCCGCTGGCCGACAGCAGGGACGTGGAGCTGAGCGTTGACTGCGGCCACGACATAAACATAGAGGCCGACCTGTATAAGATGGAGCGTATATGCTACAATCTTATCAGCAACGCCATAAAATACAACCGCAAGGGCGGCAGAGTGAGAATAAGTCTTGCTGCCGACGGCGGCATGGCACGCCTGACCGTAAGCGATACGGGCATAGGCATACCGCGCGACAAGATTAACCACGTGTTCGACCGCTTCTTCCAGGCATCAGCCGAAAACCGCGGAGGCACGGGCATAGGGCTTGCCATAGTAAAGGCTTTCGTCGACCTTCATCACGGACAGGTTACGGCAGAGGCCAACGCCGACGGCGGGGCAACGTTTACGGTGAGTCTGCCGCTGACGCAGCCCGGAGAAACCGTAGTGGAGCAGCCTGATGCAGCAGCTTTGGAGACAGGTGACAGCGTTCCGGCAGACATACCTATGAGCGGCGGCGTGGAGATGATGACGGCACAGGACGACGGCGAGCGCAAGTCGATAGTGGTGGTAGACGACAACAGCGACGTTAAAGACTATATCGTCAGCCTGCTCTCGGCCCACTACGATGTCAAGTGCGCGTCCGACGGCCGCGAGGGCCTCGCCTTGTGCGTCAAGTATGTGCCCGACCTGGTTATCTGCGACGTGATGATGCCCGTGATGGACGGTCTTGAGATGTGCCGCCGGCTGAAGGCGGAGACAGCCACGAGCCATGTGCCCGTCATACTGCTCACTGCCCGCACCTTCGACGACCAGCGCGCTGAGGGCTACGACTGCGGCGCCGACGCTTACATAACCAAGCCCTTCAGCAGCAACGTGCTGCTGTCGCGCGTGCGCAATCTGCTCAATGAGCGCATGAAACTGAAAAATATCTATTCGGGTGCCGAGGCAGAGGAGGACAAGGCTGCCGACGATCCCGATACACGCTTTGTGGCCGACTTCAGGCATCGCCTGAAGGAGCATCTGTCTGACTCAGAGCTCAATGTGGAGACTCTTGCCGCCGAACTCGGCCTTAGTCGCGTGCAGCTCTACCGTAAGGTGAAGCAGCTCACAGGTTCGTCGCCCGTTGAGATAATACGCATAACGCGCCTTAAGGCCGCCGAGCAGCTGCTGCGCACCACATCGAAGACCGTGTCGGAGATATCCTACGACGTAGGCTTCTCGTCGCCGTCTTACTTCACCAAGTGTTTTAAAGACTATTTCGGCCATCTGCCCAACGAGGGTCGCGGCGTGTAGTCGGCTTGTCAGATAAATATCAGCAACAAATAATTCTTCTAAAGCCCTTGCCATACGTGGCGGGGCTTTAATTATAATATGTATTTTTTATTTTAATATCCTTGTTTATCAGGCGAAATGTATATTTTCCATTTAAAGCGATTTATGGCCTCATTTTATGGTGAAACTTATATAAAATAAATCAATAAGACAGCAAATTATTAGATTAGATACCGAAAATACACAAATATACATTCTTTATAAGATATTTGTTAATAATTCGTGATAAAGCTTTGGTAAATGTTAATAGTTTTGTATATTTGCATGCAATCTAAACTTAACTAATTAAAATTGTGTAACTATGGATAGGAAACTACTATTTGTTGGAGTATCTCTCCTGAGTTGTTTCACTAGTGTTCACGCTGATGATGTTCTTAGTCATGTGATTGAATACGATGGAACACAAGTAAGTTCTCGAACTGACTATACTTATGACGCCAATGGTATGGTTATAGAAGAGTTTATAACAAGACCAAGTCCGAGCGATCCGTCAGTTATGTCAAATTATGAAAAGATTAATTACGGTTATGATTCACAGAAACGCCGTAATTTTGTGGCCGATTACATGTGGAACACTTCCACGCTGACATTTGTTGGTCGTCCTATCGAGGGAGCCAAGACCACTTCTACTTATGATGATGCCACAGGACGCGTTTCGGAACAGCTGTTCTATGACTGGGGCACATCTGACTGGAAAGAGGATTATTCAAAGAGATGTGTGTATACATACGATGGCAATACAGCAACCGAAAACCGCTATAAGAAGCTTAACGGAACTGAGCAAACCACCCCATACGAGATAAACGAATATACCTATGACGACAATATGAACATATTGCAGAAGGTACGCAACAGCTATTCGTTCAGTTTTGCAGAATACGATTATGTAAAGACGCCTACGGAAAAAGAGGTGTATGAATACGATGACAGGGGCAACGTGACCTTGAAGGAGGTATATATGTATTCAAGCGGCGACGACTATGACCCATGGGGTGGAGACGGTGATCCTTGGGGTGACCCTTCTGATACAGACGAGGATGCGGATGATTCTGAGAACGGCGACACCGAAGGCAAATGGTCGCTGATGTACAGATATAAATATCAGTATGAGTATGATGCCAAGGACAATATAACGAAAAAGACAACTTTGGTGTGGCGCGACTATCTTGGGGAGTATGACACCGAGTCAGTGCTGACCTATGAATATTTCTACGGATCGAACGAGGCTCTTGAGCTGCCTTACAGCAATAACTTTGATGCAGATGATTCGTTCGACGGATATACTGCATCGGGCAGTGGCGAAGCCGGCGCAGGCTGGAAACTCGGCAATGGCTCGGCTATATGCACTGCTGCAGTTGACAGCGATCCTAACATACCTGAGATACTTTATCTGCCGGCTCTGCGTTTCACGACGGACAACGAGATTGAAATTTCGTTTAAGGCCAAGGTGGCTGACGCCTCAAAGCCCGGTAAGCTGCAGATGATATTGTGCCGCAATGACGAGACCCATACTCCTTTAGGTACGATAGGTCAGATGTGGGACATCACGGATACAGAGTATCAGGAAATAAAAGGTTTTGTTGTTCCAGACAAGAGCGACGCCTATGTGATAGGTATCTGTTTTGACAACTATCAGAAGGGTTCAGAGGTATATGTTGATGATGTAGACGTAAAGAATGGACGTCCGTCGGCAACTCCTGTTGCACCATACAACTTTGCAGCCACTCCGGCTCAGGACGGATCATTACAGGTTAAATTAGTATGGTATACACCTAACACTAATCTGGCAGGTGACTTCATCAGTCATGTAGACAAAATGGAACTCTACCGTGACGGTATAGATGAGCCTCTATATACCACTCAGGCCACTGGTGCTACGCTTGCAGCCCAGTATGTAGATGTAGACATACCTGAGAAGGGAGAATATACATATCGTGTGTATGCGTATCTCGACGGATTGAAGAGTTATGCTGCCGTTATAAGTGTTAAGGTTGGATATTCTGTACCTTCGCAGATCGAGGGTCTTACCCTGGTAGAGAACGATGACCACTCTGTTACAATCTCATGGGATAAGGCAGATTCTGAATACGGCGATGTAAAATATTATATAGAGCGTAATGGCAGTGAGGTTCTCGATGACGATTTCTCAGGTACGACATTTGTCGATAAAGGAATTGACACAAGTTATGGTCAGCAGCCTGTTTACTATATCATACAGCCCTATAATGAAGTTGGTTACGGCAGAATAACAAGTTCGAACCTTATGTTCATAGGCGAGTCTTCGCTGACACCGTTTAAGGAGTCGTTTGCCGGAGGTGAGCCCACGCATCTGTGGATGAACGAGAAGGTTGTGGGCTACGACGCTGCGTGGGGTACAGGCGCAAGTTGTCCTTCATATCCCTCTGTTGAGGCTCAGGATGGTGATGGCGGTTTTGCCGCATTCCTCTCTACAAGCCTTGCCGAAGGCGATGTCATAAGGTTCACTAGTGAGAAGATAGACTTGAGCAAGTTGGTAAATCCTGAGCTGACGTTCTATATGTATCAGATTGATGGTGACCAGACTGATGATGCTATCGTGGTTGAGGCTTCGAAGGACAATGGCGAGTATGAGGCCCTTACAAGTGCATTACATGTATCCGGCTACGATGCTGCAGGTTGGACAAAGCAGACCGTGTCGCTCGATAAGTTTAAGGGTGAGAAGAATGTACGTCTAAGTTTCAAGGGCATTTCCGCCATCACTCACGACATATTGATAGACAATATGACGGTTGGTGAAAAGCAGACTAGCGGTATCGGTTCTACATTGACCGACGGTGTCAGGGTATATGCCTCAGATGACGAGATAGTTGTCAATGCTCCGGCCGAAAGCGATGTAAGAATCTTCAATGCAGGCGGTGCGCAGCTTTATGCCGGCCGTGTGGCTGATGTAAGGGTTGCTGTTGCCAAAGGATTGTATGTCGTTACAGTTGACGGCCGTTCTACAAAGATTACGGTGAGATAATAGCACTGCAATAATCCTTATATAAGAAACTAAATGTCGGGGTGCAATGTGGCATAATGCTATGTTGCGCCCTTTTTCATTCCCGGTGCCAACCAGACAAAACAAGACTTCTTAACCTCATATTTATCTTCGGGATTCGTCTGCATTATTGTTCGTCCTGTCTGTTCATTCCTGCCCTGCCGCCGTGTCCAGCCACGGCATATCTCTGTTGCCGCATCAAGGAATATAAAGAAAATGTTAATAAGTGTGTAGCACTTTTAGGCTTTATTAGCCATGAAACGGGCAAAATAGGCCACAGAAATCGTACAAAGTATGTAAATTTTGTTACATGAACGAAATTTTTAATTCATTGGTATAAAATTGTTAACAGAAATTTCATAATCTAAATAATTTTGCTAGCGACAAAAGTCACGATAAACAATTTATTAAACCATAAAAACGCAGTAAAAATATGAAGAACATTAAACTAATGCTATCAAGCGTAAAGCGTATTGTGCTGTTCTTCGTCTTAATGAGTTTCGGCTTGTATGCCACGGCTCAGACAACGATGGAAGTCAGCGGTACGGTGAAAGACGATCAAGGTGAGACGGTTATTGGAGCCAGTGTGCTTGAAGAAGGTACGACAAACGGTGCTGTAACCGACATAGACGGAAACTTTAAATTAAAGGTGAAGGAAGGCGCCAAGATCAGAATCTCTTATGTAGGTTACAACACAGTGACGCTTCCGGCGCGTCAGAACATGGTTGTAAAGCTCGAGGAAGCCGGAAACATTATGGACGAACTTGTTGTAACAGGTTATACCACTCAGCGTAAAGCCGACCTTACAGGATCTGTGTCTGTAGTTTCGACAGACGACCTGAAGACAAGTCCGGATGCCGACCCGATGCGTGCATTGCAGGGCCGTGTTCCGGGTATGACTGTTACAGGCAACGGTTCGCCAATAGGAACAGGAACAGTAAGAATACGTGGTATCGGTTCGTTCAACTCTTCACAAGACCCGCTTTTCGTAATCGACGGTGTGCCAACAACAATGTCTCTCAACTCTCTTAACACTAACGACATTGAGAGCATGCAGGTGCTTAAGGATGCGGCTTCGGCTTCTATCTATGGTTCGCGCGCGTCTAACGGCGTCATCATTATCACGACAAAGCAGGGTAAGAAAGGCGGCAAGATGAAGGTTGACTTCTCTGCAAATCTTACGGCTTCGTTCTACACATCACAGTCATTGATGAACCTGTGTAACTCTGCCGAATATGCCACTGCAATGGCTCAGGCAGCCCTGAACGACGGAATAGACCCTGTTACATATGCAGCCAACTACGGACTTAATCTCAACGCCGCCAACGGAACCCCTATCACGGTATGGAATCCGGCAACAGAACAGTATGAGAATTATACTGTAAACGGCCGTTATGACGGATTTATCAACAGCGCAAAAACAATGAAATATTCAGATACAGACTGGCTTGACGAGATTTCGCGTACAGGCTTCTCTCAGAACTACGACCTGTCTATATCTAACGCAACAGACAAATATTCGGCATTATTCTCTTTAGGATACAAAAAGAACGAGGGTATATTGAAGTATACTTCGTTTGAGAATATTTCTGCCAGAATGAATTCTTCTTACAACATTAACAAGAATCTTACAGTAGGCGAAAACTTCACCATAACATGGTCGAGACAAGTTGACTGTGCGCCAATGGAGAATGCCTTGAAAATGGCCCCTATCGTGCCGGTATATGAGACTGACGGAACAACATTCGGTGGTCCTGTAGGAAGCATGTCCGACCGTCAGAACCCGCTCCGCGAGATGTATCAGAACCGTGATAACCATCTTGACTACTGGCGTCTGTTCGGTAATGCATACGTAGAGCTGAAGCCGATTGAAGGCCTTGTGCTCCGTTCAAGTTTCGGTATTGACTTCTATACATCTTTTATACAGTCGATGAATCATACATTCCATTCAGATATCGTCAACAACAACGTTGCAAGCACAACGCTCTCTAACAAGAATGATATGAACTGGACATGGTCTAACACAGCCACTTACAACTTTACGCTTGCCGACAAGCATGATTTCTCTGTTCTGCTGGGTGTCGAGTTGTCAAAGCAGAACTCTATCGACTGGTCTGGCTACAATGAAGGCTATGCACTCGAAGATCCTGACTATATGTGGCCTAACGCTGCAACAGGCACAGCCCGCGTTGCCGGCGCAATGGTAGGATACAGGCTTGCTTCTTTCTTCGGTAAGGTTGACTATAATTATGATGATCTTATCTTGGCTTCGTTCACGATGCGCCGCGACGGTTCTTCACGTTTCGGCAAGGGCAACCGCTGGGGTACATTCCCCGCAGCCACATTAGGCTTCCGTGTATCCAAACTGCTTGAAAAAGACTGGTTAGACGACTGGAAAATACGTTTGTCATGGGGTAAGACCGGTAACCAGGCTATAGACAATAACGCACAATTCGGACTGTATGTCGCTGATTATGGATTAGACCGTATAACCTCTACAGCCTATGACCTTTTCCTTCAGGGCTCAGGCACATTCCCTTCTGGATACCGTGCCACACAGCTGCCTAATGCAAACCTGAAGTGGGAGTCGGCCACACAATATAATATAGGTACAGACTTTACGCTGTTCCACAACATGCTCTATGGTTCTATCGACTGGTATATCAAGGACGTTGACGACATGCTTATTAATCCGGCATATATCGGTACAAAGGGCGAGGGTGGTGCAACATGGATGAATGGTCCTTCGCTGCGCAACTGGGGTATGGAGTTTATGCTCGGATACCGCAAGACACTGCCATGCGGACTTGGACTCGACATCAACGCCAACGCCGACTTCTTCCGCAACAAGGTTACATCACTGCCCGAAACAGCAACAGGCTCTTATGCTCATACGTCTAAGGAGAATCTCGTAGAGTCAGGACAGCCTTATGGTTCAATAGTAGGATACGTTGTTGAGGGACTTTATCAGACACAAGAGGAAGTTAATGCATCCGGTCAGGCCAATGCGCGTGTGGGCGGACTGAAATACGCCGACCTCGACAAGAATGGTGTTATCAACTCTGATGACCAGGATTGGATCTACAATCCCGTTCCTAAGTTCTCTTATGGCATCAACATAGGCCTTACATATAAAGGTTTCGACCTGAGCATGTTCTGGCAGGGCGTTTACGACAAGGATGTTTATAACAACCAGAAATTCCAGACAGACTTCTGGGCTGTTACTGACGCAGGATCTAACAAGGGTAACCGACTGCTCAACGCATGGAACACCAACAATACCGGCTCAACCATCCCGAGGCTGTCAACGACCAATACAGCCGACGAAGGCCGCGCATCAAGCTATTTCGTTGAGAACGGATCTTATCTGAAACTGCGTACGCTGCAGGTGGGATACACATTCCCTTCAAGTCTTATTTCAAAGCTTAAGATGACAAGTGCACGCGTTTATCTTTCAGGCCAGAACCTGCTTACAATAAAGAGTTCAAGCCTTACATGTCCTGATCCGGAGAACCCGGACTGGAACTATCCGTTGTCAACATCACTCTCATTCGGATTACAATTAAGTTTCTAACATTTTAACGATTTATCAAAATGAAAAAGATATATAGCATATTAGCAGCATGCGTTCTGGGCCTTACGCTGACAAGCTGTGACGATTTTCTTGACTATACTCCTACTGCTGTGGTAGACGAGGATAAGGCCTTTTCTGATCCTGAAGGAATGGTTACCTCTGCTTACGCCATGCTCGGCGACTGCTGGTTCTCATATCCGTTTAATCTCTTTCCTTATGGAGACATAACGTCTGACGACTGTCTTAAGGGCGGAAGCGGACCTAATGATACAGGATATCATGCCATGGATATATGGACAACACTGACTTCTACCACTCCGGGTGAGATGGACGAGCTGTGGTATCGTCTTTATTGTGCCGTGTCTCGCTGCAACCGTGCATTGCTGTCACTTGAACGTAACGGCGAGAGCAAGCTCGGAGCCGAGACTACACGCCAGCGTGTGGCTGAGGTTAAATTCCTCCGTGGTCATTTCTACTATAAGCTGCTCACCGTATTCCGTAAAATACCTTGGATTGATGAGAGGGTAGAAGACGACGGAACACAGGAGTCTGTAAGAAATGACCAGTACACTTATGAAGAACTCTTCGGCAAGATTATCAGCGACTTTAAGGTTGCTTACGATGTTTTGCCGGTAAAAGAGCCGGGACAGGACGGCCGTGCCAACAAGGTGGCAGCTGCAGCATACCTTGCAAAATGCTATCTTAACCTCGCATGGGGTAACGGATATGAAGCAGGTACAGGTGTTGACCACATCAACACAAACTATATGGACAGCGTTGTGATATACACCGACGAAGTTGTCAACTCTGATTACGGTTATCTCGAGGATTATGGCGACATTTTCCTTCCCGAATATAAGAACAGTAAAGAGTCTGTGTTTGCAGTACAGTGTTCTGACTATGAGGATGACCATACTACTTACGGCCGTGCCAACTGGTCGGTAATGCTTAACGGCTGCTGGGGTATGTGGTCTTGCGGATGGGATTTCCACAAGCCTTCTCAGAACCTCGTAAATGCCTTCAAGACAAAGGACGGTCTGCCAATGTTTGACAATTACAACGACAGTGTTGACTATCCTATCAACGGACAGCCTACTGCACAGAAGTGGGATCCGAGATTGTTCCATACTGTAGGAATGCCATCTTTCCCATACAAATACGAGAAGGAATATACGCAGACTATGGCTAACTCTCGCGACGCTACCGACTATGGCTATTATACATCGCTTAAGGAAGTTCCGCAGCGTTCTAAGGGTGAAACATTCAATGATTCATGGCAGGCTTTTGCAACAAACGACTATGTAATACGTTATACAGATGTCATGCTTATGCGTGCTGAAGCACTCATCGAACTTGGCCGTCTGTCTGAGGCCCGCGTCATCATCAACGATATCAGACACCGTGCTGCCAACTCTGTGAACAAGCACATTGAATATGCTGCCGACCAGTGCCAGATAGCAGAATATCCTGTTTCTCCGTATTTCGACAACAAGGAGAACGCACGCAAGTGCCTGCGCTGGGAGCGCCGTCTTGAGATGGCTATGGAGAACGGACGCTTCTTCGACCTGCGCCGTTGGGGTGTTGCTTCTCAGACACTTAACGCTTACTTCGCAAGCGAGCAGAACTCTACATACAGCTTATTCGACCACAACGGCAACGTGATGGAAGGCGCGCCCGTATCATACGATGAAAACGGCAATGTTACAAGTGCCAGGGAACAGCATTACGGACAGTATTACCGCGATGCTCACTTTACGGCAGGCAAGAACGAGTTCTTCCCGATACCTTATAATCAGTTGTTCTACATACCTGGATTATACACCCAGAATCAGAATTATGATTAAAGGATAATTGCCGGTTGCATTCATGGAATAGAAGATGATAGGTATTTTAAGTTGATGAAGATACATCCGGCGGATGTGAGATGTATTTTGCATAAGATTTCGTGCGGATGTATCTTTTAAAGGTAATAAGATTGTTTTTAAAAGGATATTGCCAATATTGTATACATTGGTAAAATTATAATGACGGCGGTCTTGTAGGGGCAGCGTGCAGGAATGCTGCCGACATTGCAGATTCATAAAGGATATAGCATAACAGAAGAGTGTGCCTTGTTAAGTGCTGAAACGTATTTTGAACAAATAACAGCTCTGATCAGAACCTGCAAAATATTAACCGTTCCGTCTTGAATAGAGAAAAATTTTTAGGATATATAAAGAATATAATCATGAAAATAAGAAATATACTTGTAGCATTACTTCTTGGAACAGCCTCTTTTCAGGTGGCTGCACAGAATTGTAATGTGTCTTTCCTGAGCAAGTCGCATTGTATTATGCGCGCTGAGGGCAATAGCCGCTATGTGCTGCTGCCTGTGCAGGAGTCATCAGAAATAACCAATGTCAAAGTGATTGTTGACAATAATGTTGTAAAGACATTGAACGTAAAGCTTGCCACAGACAATATAGACTATTACGTTCCGCTGGACATCTCGAATCTTGACGGCAAGAAGGTTTTGTTCGACTTCCATGTAAACGGAGTTGACGGCAAGCCTACGGCAATGAAAGATTATGCCTGCTGGAAGAACATTTCTTATGCCGACACCTTTGACACTGCTAACCGCGAGAAGTTCCGTCCCGCATATCATCACACGCCTGCATACGGCTGGATGAACGATCCTAACGGAATGTTCTATAAAGACGGCGTATACAATCTTTATTATCAATACAATCCGTACGGTTCACAATGGGAGAACATGACCTGGGGACACTCCTCAAGCCGTGACCTCGTAAACTGGACCGATGAAGGCTTGGCCATCGAACCCGACGGCCTTGGTACAATATTCAGCGGCAGCTGCGTGGTAGACAAGGACAATACCGCCGGGTTTGGTGCCGGAGCCGTAGTGGCATTCTACACCACGGCAGGCGAGAACCAGACGCAGAGCATGGCCTACAGCACTGACAACGGAAAGACATTTACCAAATATGACGGCAACCCAATCCTGACTGCCGACGTGCCAGACTTCCGCGATCCGCACGTGTTCCGTCACGAAAAGAGCGGCCGCTGGATTCTGATTCTGGCAGCAGGGCAGGAGATGCGCATATACTCTTCGGCCAACCTGAAAGACTGGACCTATGAGAGCAGCTTCGGCAAGGGCTACGGATGCCATGAGGGTGTGTGGGAGTGTCCCGACCTCTTTGAACTGCCGGTTGAAGGCAAGAACTACAGCAAGTGGGTGCTTGTGTGCAACATAAACCCCGGCGGACCTGCAGGCGGCAGCGCCACACAGTATTTCACCGGAACATTCGACGGCCACAAGTTTACCTGTGACACAAAGCCCGAGGTTACAAAATGGGCCGACTATGGCAAGGACAACTATGCCGGAGTAACTTTTGACAACGCTCCCGACGGACGCCGCATAATGATAGGCTGGATGAGCAACTGGCAGTATGCCAACCAGGCGCCCACACAGCAGTATAGAAGTGCCAACACCATTGCGCGCGACCTGTATCTCTATACAGACGGAACGACAGAATATCTGGCCTCGAAGCCTTCTGTAGAGAACGAGAAAATGAGAGGAAAGGCTGCCGTGAAGAAGAATATTTCAGGCTCGAAGACCATAAGCAAGATGTTCAGCAAGCCGCGCGGCACCTATGAGGTGGTGCTCACTCTGGGCAATGACAATGCCGGCAACGTTGAGCTTGTGCTCTCTAACACAAAGGGCGAGAACGTAAGCATGATGTATGATGCAGCCAAAGGCACACTGAGCTTCGACCGCCGCAAGAGCGGAAACGTTTCGTTCAGCGACCAGTTCCCTGCCGTGTCTGTGGACCCCGTTGTAGGATCTAAGCTCAACGAGCTGCGCCTTTATGTAGACAACTGCAGCGTTGAGGCTTTTGCCAACGGCGGACGCTCGGTTATGACCAACCTCGTGTTCCCGTCAGAGCCATACAACAGCATATCAGTTAAGTGCGGCGGCAAGAAGAAGTCGGCCTCGCTCGTTGTATATCCTTTAAACAAATAACTTATGAAACCAACCAAGACCATATATCTCATCCCAGTGATGTTCTGCTTCTTCGCCATGGGTTTTGTCGACCTTGTCGGCATCGCCTCCA